>Ga0180433_10002303_pt1 | contig 29701 bp, 45 predicted proteins | sample SS_ome_8_FD_132980 | JGI IMG/M metagenome (GOLD analysis project Ga0180433, IMG submission 132980) | Hypersaline lake sediment archaeal communities from the Salton Sea, California, USA - SS_1_D_1 metaG | ecosystem: Environmental > Aquatic > Non-marine Saline and Alkaline > Hypersaline >... | reverse complement strand
GAAAAGAAAATGTGTTTTGTGTCGTAAGAAAAAGTATGCTGATAATTTTGTGACTATTGCAAAAGAAATTCAAGGAATACAGAATTTTGATATTTGTAAGTCTTGTTTGAATCAGTTAAAAATAATGTTGGAAGTAGAGAAATACTACCGGAGGTATTATGTTAATGAATAACATGATATACTTAAAATACACACACTTCGGAACACACTTTGCACACACTTTTACCCACACTTTACTTCGAGAGGCACACACTTTACATACTTACCTCTATACTCTTGAAATAATAAAAATAATAGAAGACGTCGTAAAAGTCTGTAAGTCAGTCTGTAACAAGAAAGTGTGTAAAGTGTGTTACCACTCCTGTAAAAGTGTGGGTAAAAGTGTGGGTAATCTAGTTTTGAAAGTGTGTGCAATTAAGAGGTTTTAGTGTTATGAATAATCAAATATATTCAATGACCCAGGAAATTCTTTTTATGCAGCGTCTTAAACATGATTATCCTAAAAAGTATGGTGGACGGCGATAGTTGATGTCTTTTGTTGTCTCTGATGAGGATCCAGAGGATTTTTATTACCGAGTCCAGAAATTGAAGAAAATGTTTCCTGGTAAGGTACATACTGCTAGGGAGTTATATCTTCAGCAACAAAAAAAGGGATGGTGAGTAGTCTTTTGGATCTTACTTTTTGGTTACCTTTGGTTTTTGGTTTGTTGTTGGGTTTTATTTTTGGTGTGATTGTGGAGTCTTATGAGATTTATATTTCTCATCGTGAGTATTTTGATAAAATTGTGGAGAGAAAAGAATGGAAATCGAAGTGAATCCTTTTGGTGATTGGAAGCGTAAGGATTGGTTGTGTCATGTGGTGAGTTTGCGTTGGCATGAGGATCAGAAGAAAAAAGATTGACTATTTAGCATATAAATAAAGTTCATCCTGGGATGAATTATTAACTAGGGTAAATAAAATTGAAGGTGATTGAATGGGATATTTAGCATAATATTGTAATGAGGTAGATAAACTTTAGTGGAGTAAAAATGAGAGGAAAAACCGAAATAAGATGGAAAACTAATCCTGGTCTATTCAATGAAATAATGAAATCCTATAACAACTTGATTGATAATGGTTGGATTGAACCACCAGTAAGAACATTGCTCTATCAGTTGATGGGTGATTATCCTGATAAATGGAAGAAAAAACATTATGGTAGACTTACGAGTTATCTGCAAAGAAGAAAGGATGATGGAACATTAGATTATGGTCTTTTTGCTTCGGATAGTGGTGGTAATCATCGTTTGATACCGACTCAGAATAAAATAAATGATCAAATACAAAGGTGGAGGGAAACAAAACCTGTTCGTCTATTGAAAGATGATTGTTTATGGTTGATATTTCATGAGCATGAGGGTATGATTCCAACATTGGCAAAACTATTCAATTATGAAGTTGGAACATTTTCCTCACAAGGCCAGATTAGACATGAACATTTGTATAAAGTCATGTCAGAATCAGAAGAAACATTGGAGCTTCTTGGCGGAAAAGAGATTAGAGTGATTGGGATAGCGGATTTTGATATATATGGTGCTAAAAATATTGATAATGGTCAAGGTCATATAATAAGAAATCATGCTGAGTGGATTGAAAATAATTTTACTGCAAGATTTTTTTTATATGGTATTACAAAAGAACAGATCGAAGAAGTTGGATTGGAACCAGAAGATGAACATCAGTTTGATGGATGGCTGCAAAGATATGGATTGCAATCTTTTGAAAGAGATATAAAAAATATTATTGGTTTAGCATAATATTGTAAGGAGAAATGAAAAATGGTTTATGAGATAGTTTGTCCGTTTTGTGGTGAAAAGATTGTTTCCGATGTGGTTGACAGTATGAATGGTGTTGATGGTGAATGGCAGTGTAATAATGGTCATACATTTAGTTTACAGTATCATGGCACAATAAAATAATAAGGAGAAATGTAAGAATGGGAACTCATAGGGTTGAGCCATCAAAGAAGAAATCAATATCATATATTTTCAAGAAATACAAAAAGAAACAACGATATGATGAAAGAAAAAATTCGAAAATGAATCCAATGGAATATTGTTTGAATTGTGGTACATATCTTGGCTATCGTGGTTTTTGCTGTAGGAAATGCCATGATGAATACTATGATAAAATAGCATAAAAACATAAGGAGAAATGAAAGAATGTTAGTATTATCTGATATGTCACCGAGTTTATTTGGGGGAGAATGCTGTTATTATAGGAGATACCAAGCGATAGCTCCTCCAGTAAACTCAAGAAGTAAATGAGATAGCATAAAACATAAGGAGTAATGAAAAGATGAAATGTGAGAATTGCAGATGGATGGTTTGTCCTCAAGGTATTGTTAGATGTGCTGTTGATGTGTTGCGTGATGACGGTGTTGAAATCTCAGAGATTGATGAGCGTGGTTGGTGTGAGGATTTTGAAGAAGTTATCGCATAAAGGAGAAATGAAAAGAATGAAAAAAAGGTATAAAATTGAAGTCAACCATGATGGTCCTCTTTTTGTTAATTCAGATTTTGATGAGATTGAAAAAGAGCTTTGTATTAATGATATGGTTATTGATTTAGACAAATGGACTAGCTTTATTTATGTTTGGATTGACTCTAAAGACTATGACAAAGGTGAAAGATAATGGAATGTGAATATAAAAAAGTCTCAAGGATTAATCTGTATGTTTATTGTACTCATCCTGATGCGATTAAACAGTCTGGTACTGAACCGTATTGTCTAATGACTGATGATTATATTCGCATGTTTGGTCATATTTGTCCGATTAAGGATCATGATTTTAAACGTGTTGAAAGTGATCCTTTGCAGCGTACTTTGGAAATTTAAGTTTTCACACAAAACAACAAGGTAATGATTCCATGAAATATATGGTTCTTTATAAAGAAATATTCAAATTCATCAAAAATCTTAACTTTTTACTGACTTTGAAAGTTCGTGTCACTAATTATCATAAGTGTTCAGTAAGTTAACCGTAATTAAATAGTTAGGTTTATAAACACTATTGTGTTTACTTAGATGATGAGTAAACAAACACCCTGTTTTGTGGGTTATATTCGTGTGTCGACTAAAAAACAAATCGAAGGTAATAGTCTGCAAGTCCAAAAAGAATCAATCAATCGTTATTGTGATGCACATGGTTTTGAACTCGTAAAAATCTATGCGGATAAAGGAATATCTGCATATAAGAAACGGCCTCAGTTCAAAGCGATGATTGAACATGTGTTGAGGAATGATGATTGGAATGGTGTGATTGTTAATGATCTTACTCGTTTTGGTCGTAGCACTGCGGATCTTCTTTTTCAGATTAATCGACTTGATGGTAAAGGAAAGAAGTTTGTTTCCATTAAAGACAGTATTGATATTAGTACAAAGACAGGTCGGTTGTTGCTAACGATGTTGTCTGCGATTGCTGATTTTGAACGGGAAACAATCCGTGAACGGATGGATGCTGGGAAAGAGTATGCTCGTGTTCATGGAACAAAATCTGGTAAACCGATGCATCGGCCGTATGCTGAGATTGATTGGGATCAAGTCAAAGAACTTCGTGGTTATGGTTTGTCTTGGCGTAAGACTGCGAAGCAGGTTGGTGTAAGTCCAGCGACATTAATTAAAAGAGCAAGGGAAGAAGGATATTATGAATGAACCAATGAAATATTTTAAAAACGATATTTATGTAAAAGCACTTCAAACATGGGGAGAACAATCACAGAAAGCAATGGCAATTGAAGAATGTTCTGAATTAATTACAAAATTGATTAAGGAAGGAAGAAATGTTAATGGTAGTTCAGAACATGAAATTGTTGAAGAAATTGCTGATGTTATTATTATGATGGAACAATTGCAGAAGATCTATGGAAAAAAAGAAGTTACAGATGCAAAAACTAAAAAATTAAAACGTCTTGGTAAACGTCTGGGTATTTCACCCTGGAGTAAAATGTAGTAAAATAATCGGGGGCCCCCTAATTGTTTGTACTGTTAAATGATAACATTATACACGATAAAAAAGGGTCGTTTATTTAAGGTGAAAAAATGGGTTGTAAGTATTGTCCGTCTGGTCTTGGTGTTCATTGCGCTGGTCCATTAGGCATTGATGATATTGAGGTTGGTTGTGATTGTGAATGTCATAAGTGTGAGGATTGTGGTTCAGCGTATTGTCATAAGGTTGGTGGCCCTGATGAATGTACTGCAGATTATGAAAGCGATGAGTCATGGTGATGAAATGAAATTAAGAAAAAGAAAAGAACCATCTATTGAACAACGTATTCGTTCATTGCGTAAAGACTTGTATATTTATTTTCCTGAAAATATTGATTTGATAGATAGATTGTTTGATTATTACGATCTGAAAAATCTTTCATAAATAGAAATGAGGTGGTATGTTTATGACGGATGTGAAGCGGTTGTTTGTGTTTTGTGATAATTGCCGTCGTCGTATTGAATGTGATCTGGGTCATTTGCCGAATGTTTATTGGTTTCGTTGTGAATGTGGAAGTAGTGTGAAGGTTCAGGTTATTTAAAATCTTTCATTTTGGTGTTGGATCCGTAAGTTTTGAAAAAACGTGTGTTGTTTACCCCCTACTTGACGTCACCAGAAACTTTTATACATCAACATGAATATTTATGTTGTGTTTTTTTGTCTTTTTTTCATGAAAAACCAAAGTAAAAGAACACAACTCAACAAAAATGTAAGGATTTCAAAACCCGGGCTTTCCACGATCTCACCACGGCCACTAAAATGTTCATCATGAAGATAATCAATGAGTGTATCACCACCACACGGGCAATCACTATTATTATCACACGTATAAAAAAAGAAATAATCACTATTTGTACTATTTCCCGTGACTGTATCAGTCATGTTCACATACCAATGATATGATTCATTATAACCAACAGGAATATAGAGTTTAGAGTCTGTATCAATGTGTCCATCGATGCAGAAACAATATGTGCCATTGGTTACATTCAGATATTGTTTTACTTCATAATAAGACAGATCTTCAGGTTCAGAACCATTGTGTTTAGCTCGGTAAAAAGTAAGATTCATATTGTTACCATCACTATTGTTCACTCCTAAACACATCGTGTCACAACAAGGGCAAACAGATTCATTATATCGTGGTTCAATATAATTAAATGTAGGGCAATCTTCTGTGGTGAAAAAAGTCATTATGCTCTCATTATAATAATTTCCACTGCAATTAAAATAAGCAGTAATAAAAATAGGATTGATCTCAGTCATCCATCCCTCGGTCCAGCAGGTCACGTTTTCATACCATGCACAGATGGTTTGTGTTGCTGCGATTCCTGCCTCATAATAATATTGTACCCATGCATCAGGATATGGATTGCGGAATGCAGCTTCTTCCCCATAGGTTTCTATGGCATAGGTCCAGTTATACCAGTAGAATGTTATGTTTGCGGTGCATGTTGGATCGATGGTGATGTCTATGCAGGTTTGTACTCCTTTTGGTCCGATGCTGACATAATCTTCCCCGCATCCTGGGCTTGAATCGGTGAGATGATCACTTTCACAGAAGTCATAATTGGGGTGTTCTGGTGTTCCTGGTACTGCTTGAAGGGATGGTATGGTTGAGAGAAGGATGATGAAAAAAGAGAGGAGTATTGTTGTTTTTTTCATAGTATATTAATGTTATTTACATTACTTATTTAATTTTTGTTGTTATTTACGCAAATTATTTATGTATGTAATGACAATATGTTTATTTGTTAAGCGTGTCGCTTAAAAAAATATGTTGTTTTTATGAGAAACCCCTGTATGCTGGGGAGGTTTAAAAATTATGAAGAAAGAACATAAGATTAATGATGATGCAGGTGAAACAAATAATATCTTTCATTTTAATAAGAAAAAAACAGGGTTAACATCAGTTGCTGTTGCTGTGGTGCTTACTGTTTTGCTGATAAGTCCTGGTATTACTTCCACTATTGTTTGGAATGAGGGTACTGGTGTTAAAATCAATGGCATTGGGATGTTCTCAGGGGTATATGATTATGTGATTGTTAATGATGATACGACAACATATTGTATAAATGGTACAACAGGGAATGTTTTTTTATCTGATACTAATACATCTCGTTTGATAAATTATGTTCTTGAAAATAAAACAGATTCTAAATATGAAACAATGTTTATTGCTGATAATGGATATATTTATGATATAGCATCTCCTATTTATTTCTATAATAATACTGGTTTTTATATTGAAGGTGATTTGAATTGGTCTTCTATTTGTTTTCAAAATTATGGTTATGATAATAAACAAGTTAAAACCAATGTGCATTTTTATGGAATGGGTGGTGTTATTGATACTGATTCAGCTTCAAGTGGTTCTGCTTTTGATGTGATTGTTAGCAATAGCTCTTTCCATAATCTTATTATTACAGATAGTATTTTTCATGGTATCAACATAGTAGGTTACTCAAACAATGTTCTTATTGAAGGATGTTCTCTTTATGATTGTGAATATGGTATGCAATGTCATTTCGATGAAGATGATTTAATACCTGTGAGAAATGTTACTATTACTAATAATAACATTATTCGTTGTTGTCAGCATGATTATCCATCTGGTGCTCTTTGGATTTCTGGTTGTATTGATGTGATTATTTCAGATAACAAAATACTGGATTGTGAGGATGGTGTTGGTGTTATGCTTTATAATGGTGATGATATTATTGGTTTACAACATATTAAGTTGGTTAATAATATTATCACTGGTGATACTAATTCTTATTATGGTGTCTGGGTTCGTTCTGGTGTTAACTCAGGTAGTCTTGTTGAAGATATACTTATTTCTGGTAATACTATTATGGATTTTAATGATGTTGGTATTAATGTTAGATCTGAAAATGATACTATATATGATATTGTTATTGAAAATAATTATATAAAAAACTGTTTGGTGAGGGGTATTAGTGTTAGCGATGATGATGGTGAAGTATCTGGTGTTTCTATAATTGGTAATGAAATAACAGAAATTGTTGATGATACATATTCCATAGGCATACAGATCGGTACAAATAATGTTATAGGTTCAGTTATATCCAATAATATTATACATGATTTCACTAGCCCTGCTTGTCGTGGTATTATTCTCTCTTCTGAAAAAGGAATGGTTTGCAGTAATAACTATATTTATGATATGGGAAATGATGGGATAGGTATTGATATTAATGATAATGCAACAGTAACGGGTAATTATTTCAGAGACCTTACAGGTATTGATGGTATACGTGTTGCCGCTGGTGTTACGGGTGGTGCTATTATAGCAAATAATTATTTTACTAATGTGAATACTGGAATTGATGAAAATAATGGTTGCAACAATAATGTCATCATTGGCAATAATTTCAATGGATGTACTACAAATATGACTGGTACAACAGGTGCAAATACTATTATAGAACATAACATAGGGTGATCTTTTTTGAAAACAAGGAAAACAAAAACATATATGATTCTTTTGTTTTTCATTATTAGTCTATGTGTTATACAAACAACTACCGCGATAACTGTTGACAATACCATAACGATAACAGTTGACAATGAGAACTATACCTTCCCAACAACAGGTATAACATTTGATCAGATCAGTTTCAATGAAACTGATAGCTGGATCAGTTTCAACAATACTGATTTTAACATAACCAGCACAAACCCTGTTAACATTACAATTTCATATCTAAACAACAATATTGATACCCTGGATTGTGGTCAGCTATTAGTGGAGTTCTCCGCAAATACATCTGATGGTATGGTGTATTTCAATCTCTCCGGGTTCAAAAGTTTGACTCCTTATGAGATCAACCGTGATGGAATTGCATATCAACGTGTTTGGTCTGATGCCAATGGGTTTATTAATTTCAGTAACAATATCTGGTCTGAGCATGATTTCAGTATCCTGCAGGCCTGTAATGATACTGGATATGAATATGGGAACTGGTCCTTTTCTGAACATGTGAACAGCACTGGGGCTTTGGAGGAGGAATGGATCGAAAGCAACAATACTATTTGGTATACTAATGATTCATCATCCTGGTGGGCTGGTAATTATACCTATGCATTCAATGCAACCGATAGTAGTTTTGATGTCACTATCCTTAACAATAGCGGTATGAACCGGACACAGGTTTTTGGTTGGTGTAAACTCAATTTCACAGTAGCAGATAATGTTTACCCAATGATCATCTTCAACTATGCCAACAACAATAGTTTTGATGCAGTCATGTTCCGCAATGATTATGTTTATGTAGCTCATTGGAATGGCACAAATCTCATAGATATAGAAAGCGGGTTGACCTGGGAGGAGATCGACCTGATGCATACCTGGGAGAATCAGGAATCACAGGAATGGGAGGAACCCGCTTATCTCACCATTGATGGCTGTTACTACAAACTCCTGTATAATACTTATACAGGTGATCTTCGATTTAAATATTGGAATACACAGTTTATGAATGAGCCTGCTGGATGGGCACTTGAATATCAGCATGATAATATTAGTACCAATGATAGTCGATGTCTGGGTTTGGGTGTATGGAATCCTGATGAACAAGAAGGAACAGCTCATTTTGATTTATATAACAGCTGGCAGCTTAATTATACTCTTAATGAAAGTGATTACTGCGAGATCAATGATCATAACCGGTCTCGTCCACATATGGATTTCCCTATACTTGATATGGCTGATCTCACAGAGGCAATGTGGGATTTCTTTGAGGATGCCTTTGATGGTAATCTCACTGTTGATAGTACCCGTGATTTCATGAAGGATAATATTACGAATCCGATGAACATGGAATCCCGTATGTTTAATTATAGTGAACTGGACACGGGTGAACAGAACGACACCATCTATTATTATAGTTGCATCATGGATAATTACACTTCTTATAATGAGGAGGCATTGTTCGATGAGTTTCTCTATTTGCAGGTGCAGCATTGTTCTGAGGATGCCATTGATGAAAATGAATTTGCTCATCTTTTAGTGGGTATCGATGTTGATAATGATCGGCAACCAGATGATAATGACCGGGTTTATTGGTCCTGGACAGATGATACCTATGTGGTCACGGAACATGCTTATAATGCCAATGGGACACCTGTGGCTGATGTCTATGCGAGTAGTATTTGGAGTAGTGCTCGTGATGGTGTGCAGAATCTTCATCGATATAATAGTCATCTGAATTATAATATATTGATTCCTCTGGGGGATCTGGTGAAAGCTGATGGTGAACCATTGAATAACAGTGATGTTTTCGGATTGAGTATTTTGACTACGGATGGAGATACCATTAATAGTGAAACACCGGTGGTTTGGCAGAATTGGAATGAGACCACAGGTTTAACATTTTTTGATGAGGATGTGATCTGGGGTCAGGCAGAGGAATATTTCTTCAATAAAACATATACCACAGATAAGGCTATTCTGGATCGTTGGGGTGAGGGTGAGATTGGTTCTGGTGGAAGTATGAGTGGGGAGTTATCATATAACCTAAATATTACTCAAGTATGGAATGATACGGTTGTTCTTGCTGGTGAAAACTGGTGTCTCGTTAATCAAACAGTGAATGTAACCAATGATGGCGCAGGTGATCTCACCAATGTAATAGTGAATATGAGTAAATGGAACTGTAGCTGCAGTGATCTAAATATGACTTTGGTTTCCACGGATCTTGATATGAGTAATTTCACATGGTATAATGATAGTTGTTATCTTCATATCAATGATACAAGTTTAACATTGGGACCTGCGGAATCTTGGACATTTTATATTAATTGGAATATTACAAATTGTAGTGGTATTACTTCTGCTACTGATTCTTCTTCTATTTCTGCGAATGCTACTGAACATGCATCTTTTGTTGATGGAAACACGGTTAATTTTTTCTGGAATATGAATTATGTGGTGAATATCAATTATGCATATGCTCAGATACAAAAAAATATTGATATGAATGGGATTATTATCACTGCAGCGACTATTTTGATTATAATCACTATGCTTATGTTTGTATTTCAATTAAAAAACGGGGAGTTTAATCCTACATTGACAACGATCATGGTTGCATCAGTTATCGGTGTCATTATTTTGTTTCCTATTTTGAATATTGGAACATTTATGAATGATACACTCACAGGGAGTATGGATAACACAGAGACATTTACTGGTCTTGTTGATGGAACAGCACAGACCTTTAATCTTAATTTGATCCCGAAGACTATTATTCGTGTCACAGTGAATAATGGTATCAGTAGTTCAACAGCATCACCGTCGGAGTATCGGATTAATGCTGCGGATAATGTAGTGGTTGATGGTTCTGCATTTATTTGATAAAAAATAGGGGTTATATGATAATTATTGATGGATTAAAGATAAAATGAGATTGGTTATTCATCATAAAAAAAAAGTATTCATCCTTTTCGGATTTGGTATGGCAATATGTAATGCCTTAATTATGCTTTGGACTTTTTTCACTGCTTTTTTTAATTCAGGTTATCAAACAAGGGTATATATCAATATGTTTAATGAAGCACATTTTGAGGCAGTGTTTCTCCCAATATGTGTTCTCTGGTCAATAACTGGTTTCTTATTATATTTAAAGGAGTTGAAACCTAATGCAGCATAGGTTTCTCTGTTTTTTTTTGTTGTTCATGCTGATATTCAATGGTTTTGTTTTAATGAATCAGTATATGGTCCCCATGGTATCTGCTGCAGCTCCCACGGTGACCACAAATAGTACAACGAATATAAGTACAACCTCTGCAACACTTAATGGTTATCTAAATAATAATGGGAGTAAGAATAGTAGTGTCTGGTTTCAATATGGGTTAACAGATAGTTATGGTAGCATTACATCAAGAGATTATGGAGATATTATAACAGAAGAAGTAGAAGATGGTTTTTCTTATAGTGGTGATGCATTAACAAATGGTACGTTAGCGGAAGCACATGATGGTGATTGGGATACCTATGGTGGTATTTTTGAAGATGATGCTGATGGGTCTTTGGATTGGGATAGTTATCATTATTTTGAGATGCCTTCTTTTGAAAAAAAAATAAACATATCATTCAAAATAGGAACAGACATAGTAGGTAACAATGCCATATCTTTTTATCTTAGTATTTATAATTATGAAAAAAGTCAATGGGATCCGTGGCAAGGATTCTCAGGGTTTTTCATAAACAGTGAAGAATCGGAAATATATTATCGCGATGCTCATACCACATATAATGCAAATGAATATGTTAATCCAAGTAATAGCACAATTAAAATAAGATTTGATGGAACTATTTTAACTAATTCATTTGGGGGATATGCTGAATTAGATTTCTATGAATGTAATGTCTCTTTCTATGAGGGATGTAAAACTGGGGATGAGTTTAATGCAACATTAACAGGTCTTACATCGAGTACAACATATCATTATAGGAGTGTTGCAAATAATAGTGATGGTGAAAGCTATGGTGCGGATATGACGTTTCATACGATGCCACCTGATCCCGTGACAAATGAAACCTGGGTTTTTGATAGTAATACACAAACACTTACACTTAATTGGACATTAGGAAACTATAGTAATTATACACTTATCCGTAAATCCACAGATAGTTATCCGAGTAGTGTGACAGATGGAACATTGGTATATAATAATACAAACAATGGAACAACAGATACAGACCTAGATCAAGCCTATTTGTATACCCTTTGGGCATATAATAGCACATGGAATAGTTACAGCAGCCCAGTATTTCTGAATTGGTCTGCATCATGGTTGAATTGTTACAATGAAAACAACAATAGCAATATCAGCTGTTGGGATATAGAGATAAGTAATGCCACAGGGTCAACAGTATACTATGAAACCTGTGTGAACAACAGCCATATCATCAATATCAGTGATCTACCCACAGGAAATAATGTAATCTTTACATTCAGCGCAGAAAACTATGAGACACGATCATATGTGATGAATGTCAATGATGTCATAAACCTCAATGCATATCTTCCACCAAGTCAAGATCAAAACATACATTATACTAGTGAAAGCATCAGCGATCCTTCATCTGATGCCTATGTATTGTTAAACTGTGACCCGGGGACTATTGTACAAGTTGAAGGATACAATGAAAGTCTCTATGGTCATTGGTATACAATCCCTGATGATCAATGGAGTATCACAGATAATAATGTCACTGTGAATCAATCTGTGTTGGATGATAATACATCCGTAGTCCGTGTAACCTATTACTGTGATATTGATGTCCTTGATTACATCATTCATGTGATCAACAATATGAACAATCCACTCAATGAAGCAAAGATACAGGTGAAACGATTAATCGATGATACCTATGAAAACGTATTATCTGTTCTCACTGATGGAAATGGTGACGCAGCATGTTATCTTATCCCTGATCAACATTATAAGATCATTATTTCAAAAGATGGATATGATGATGGAGTCGCTGATTGGATTCCTAGTGTAAACATACGGACAAAAACATATATATTAGATTATGAAAGCACAGTAAATGAAACATATGATTTCTATGATTTCATTGATTTCAATGCAACTATGTATGAGAACAAAACCATAAAAGTAATTTTTGTTGATCATAATGAAAATACAACCAGTGCAATATTTGAAACATATGAAATCTATAATGATAGCAGCACATTGAACAGTACAAACAATACCAATGAAAACACATTCACCTTTTGGGTAACTGGGGTAAATACCTCCCGTGTCCATGAAATACAGCTTACATTGACCCATGCTGTTCTAGGAACTGTTGTTGAAAGTGTTTTTGTAAATCCATTACATACTTCCCTGCATGATATAAACAACATTGAACTTATTTTTAGCAATATTTTAGGCAACTGGTCAACATCAGAAGGAGGTCTGGGTTATGTGAATTTCTTTTTTATTCTCATTCCTAGTCTTGGATTAATCGCTATACCTGGTCGGTATCATCATCCCGGAGTGGGTGTAGTGATGGCAGCGGGATATATTGGTTTTGTCACCAGTATTGTTTTTAGCAATGTGTTTATCTCTGCACCTTTTATCGCAGCGATAGGATTAGTATTGATCGCAGTGAAAGGAGGTGTAATGAAACTATGAAAACCTTATATATTGTGATCATCTGGTTAGCGATGTTCCAAGGGATAACATTGATGATAGCAGGATTAGGTGTATTCCCTGCTGATTCACAGCTTTATTCTGATTTTGAGATCAATGAATTAGAAGAAAATGCGGATAGCCCTGTGGATATGCTGAGTTATATTTTTTTACCATCAGGAGAAGAAATCGGGGGGACCACAGGAAATGAAATGATAACTTCTGGGATATTAGTGGGTGCTATCCTTATCATATTGGGAATAGGATCTGTTGTTGCAGTATTCACTAAAAATTATACTTCTGCTGTTCTTATTATTGTGGGTATCAGTTTCGTCCCCATGATTAGTAAAAGCTGGGGTTTCTTCAATAAACTCTTTGTACATTGGGATACCTCAGCGATGACCTATATGGGAGTAACTCTTGGTCTTGGAGTATTTATCTTGTTTTTATTGTTGATTGTTGAAATGCCAACACATGGAGATAGTTAATCATGGTGAAAAAAAATAATCCATGGGAAGGAACACCTGCTGAAAAAGGATATGAGGATGTACAACATGGTGGAGCACCGCCACCATCACCATCACCAAGCGATACCCCTAGTTCATCAGGGGGAAGCAGTGGTAGTTCATCTTCAGGGGGAAGCACATCAAACCCTTGGAAGGGGACACCTGCAGAAGAAGGATATGAGGATATACAACAAGGTGGAGCACCGCCACCATCACCACCGCCACCAAGTAAAACCAGAACATCAAACACCCCTATGGTTGAAACATATTCCCGTCAGGATATGATCAATCAACTGAAACCAGGAAATGCATTTCTTCCAACCTTTATACAAGGTGCTCAGAACCAGCAGCAACTGTATGATTTAAAAAAAGACATTGATCCCAATGCCACCTATGAATACACTGACCCGGAGACAGGGATAACACATCAGATCTCAGGGACACAAGCAAAAGAAATCATTAACACAGAAATACAGCAACAAGGACAACAGGGAAGAGAAAGCATTGTTGCTGCATCAGCAGGAACACAATCAGCACTTCGTTTCCAAAGAAATACCCAGCATTATCCAAGTGGAACAAATTATCATTATAATCCACAAACAGGATCTATTACCCCTGATATGAAATATGTGTCAACAGAAAAAAAATTATCATATTTCAAACAACATGGGACCGTGACCGATCAGCAAACAGGAAAAACCATGAGCTGGAGGGAATACAAACAACATAATCCTGCTGCATATCTTGAAACAGAAAATGGAAAAATCATGGTGGTTCAGGATTATACTCGATGGAACCGTGAACGATATGAAGGATCTGATCCTACCATCGCAGCGATCAGTAAGGGAACTGCTCGTTTTCTTGGTGGATATGCAAACCCAGAGTATATCATTGAAACCGTGGGTCATGGGAAATCTGGTGAACAAGTCATCGCTAAATGGGAATATGAACAACAACAACGAATCCGTGCGAAGGATTGGGCCGGGTTTAGTCTTAATATCCCTGTGGTATCCAATGTGTTTCTCCCTGCAGCTACAGGTGCAGCAGTAGGTATTGTGGCCCGTGGCGCAGGTTATGCTATGAGTAAACTAGCTGAACAAGGCAGTCAACAAATAGCGAATACATTACGTCGAGTGGGACATGTCGCCATGGGTATCGCTGGTACAGAAATGGTCATGCAAGAAGGAAAAAACATATTTGTTGACACACCCGATGACCAAAAAATGAATCGCTTATTTACTAGTGGAACCCGTTTTGCATCATTTGGAATCGGATTTAAAAGTGCATTAGATTATCAACCAGAGATTCGTATCGCTGAAAAAAATGATAAACTCATCATACAAAAATTCGCAGGTAGTATACGAGGAAAACCTGTTTTTAAATTAGGGAAACCACAAACTTTTGGTAAAACACCAGGTGGATTCAGCCAGGTGATCAGCCCTACTTCAACCAAGGGACTTAATTTTAAAACCATTAAACAATTTCAAGCTGAATTAAACCAGGGAGTGACCCCTAGAAGTGGAAGAGGAGACCTTATATTTAGTGGAAAAACAACGACAGGGATCATTGCAGCACAGAAACCATCTGCTATTAATACAGTTCCTATTGTGATCACTAAGGATGTACGACCAACATCAACCTTTTTTGAACCAGTTGGTGAAACTGGTGCAAGTGTGATACATCCTACAGAGAAACCAGGACCTCTTTCACCGGAGGATATTGAAACAATAGTTCATATCACCGAGGGAAAAATACAGGGAGAAATACCATATAAATTCAAACAAGTCGTTGAACCACCAAAGAAAACATCTGTTGAAAACATAATTAGAAACAAAAGACCTCTTTCACCAGAGGACACAGAAACAGTTTTTCATAAGAATATACAGAAAGCAGAGGATCAATCCTTTGATTTCTTCAAAGAGAAAGATGTTGATATTGAAATAAAAAATATTGTTCGACCACCAAAACCACACACTGAGACAACCATTGTTCGCAATACAAAGCAACCAGTTGATACTTTTGATGTACCTAAACAAAAAGAACAATTCCCTAATCTAAAAAAAGAAACAGGACCAGGTGGTATTGAGGTTCTTAAACCTAAAACAAAAAAAGAGATTTTAACAGAAACAACACCATATCGGAGAACACCTGGTTTTTTCACAGAGAAAACAGAGCTTGATAAACTCTTTGGTACAAAAAAAGGAAGTCGGGCGAAACGTGGTGAATATCCTTTTGTGTTCACTGAACGAATCAAAGAAATACAAAATAGTTTTTCATCAAAAATGAAGGGGGAACGTGGCCCAGGTGGATCAACGGTGTTTAAACCAAAAAACAAGGGAAAAGTTTTATCACCCTCTGAATCAACAGTTTCCACTAATCAATTTCCTAATCTCATCAAAGAAGTTGGTCCTGGTGGAACAACAATGTTTCGTCCTAAAAAACCAGGGAAAACATTGACTCCATCTGATTCATTTGAACAATACCAACGAGAAATAAAAAGTAAAGACATATTTAGTCAGAAAGGACCACTTTCAACTCGTGTACTCCCTAAACCCATCCCATATGGGAAATACTATGAACCACCCTTTTATGGTGAGCCTATATTGGAAACAGGGCCAACAGTTTTCGATAAAAAACCTATTGTGAAATTACGGACAACACCAAAAAAACATAAAAAACCTATTACTTTAAAAGATCTGCAACAAAAAGGAATATTACAAAAAGACAGCGATATAAAAGGGATGCAGAAACAGGGGCAGAAGCAAGTAAGCATTCTGAAACAACCAAAAACCGAAACCATAAAAATAAAAAAACAAAAACCAAAAGAAATCATTGAACAAACAGAAAAAGAAATAACAAAAGAAGAAACAACAACACAAGATATTACCAGCCCTGATTACAAAATAACATCAATCGGAAAGATTTATAGTGGAAAAAAACAAGGAGTGATACCATCACAATTCACAGATTTAAATGTTCCACCAATACTCCGAACTTCTTTTGATACACAAACAAAACAAAAAACAGAGAACAAAACCGAGCAGAAAACAAAACAACTCCTTGGTCTTAAATCAAAACAAACACAGATCAATAAACAATCACCACTCAGCATCACCAAAGTCACACAAGCATTAGATTCAACACAAAAACAACGAACCGATCAGACACAAATACCAGCTAGTATGCAGGGAATGATACCCATACAGAAACTAGGTATGGATTTGGAGACGGAACAAGAACTCACTACTGAACTGCAAACACCGGGATTATTGGATCTTCCAGACCGAAAAAGCAAACAACGGCAAACATTTGGAGGCAGACAAGGTTATTATGTACAATATCTCCCACAGCAATACAAAGATGGAAAAAGAATACGGAAAAAACAATGGCGGAAGATAACCAGTAAACCACTCAGCAAAGCAGATGCACTCGCCCTTGGCTCTGAAAAAGCACGAAAAACACCAAAAGCAAGTTTCCGAATCATACCAGCAGATAAACCACCACAAAAACTTCAGAGAAAAATCGATCCATTTATTCTACATCAACATCAATTCTATCATAAAGAAAATGATGTCTACGTTGAAAAACCACAAAACCGGATAAACAGTGAACAAGAACTCAAAGGAATAACATACCGTGGGATACAGGCACGACGACAGGGAAAAGGAAACAAAAAGATAAGGCAACATCAAAAAAAGAAAAAAAACAAAAATGTTGAAAAAGACATCATAAACCTTTTTAAAACAACTAAAAAGAAACGGAGGCGACTGTTTTGAGAAAAAGAAAAATACGAACAGGAAGAATCAGACTACCCCAGATACCACATTCATTAAAACCCGTGCTCACACCGCAATCAAAAAATGTAACACCTAAAGATACTGAAACATATTACCGAAAGAAAAAAAAGGTTTATCCCACGATTCTTAGTGTCACAGAACCACATGAGGTTATTCATGGTGAACGAGCAGTACAAAAACATCTTCCACAATACCTACACCGACATACTAGTGATGTAGACATACTTACACCCACACCCTATGTAGATGCCATGGAATCAGAACGAGCATTAGATAAAAAAATGGGACGGGATATTTTCTATGTTGACAAGGGACAGCATCCTGGGACCTGGCGAGTAAAAAGCCGGACGAATGATGAATCAGTTGCAGATTATACTAAACCAGAAGAAAAACTTCCACCATATCAAACCATTGATGGACATAATTATGTCACCATTGATTACATTCAGAAACATAACCAGGAAGTCCTCAATGATCCATGGAGTAGTTTCCGACATCAAAAAGACCGGGATACCCTCAACCGAATAAAAATAGCTCGACGGAGGAAACGGAAAAAGTGATCAGTGTCGTCGTACTCATCGGTATCGGATTAGGACTCATAGCAGGAGGATTCTACTATCATCTTTATGATGACATACTCATTGATTTCTTCAGTGCTTATGTGTTGGATACTAGTGATATATACTATGTTGGCAGCCAATTCATATGGGATGCCATACCCTACCTATTAATCCTCGTAGGATTCCTTATGTTCGTAATCGCAGGATTACAAGTCCGTCATGGAACACCAGGGGGGACATAACAAAAATGAGAATGTTCACACTGATGGCCATACTCCTTGTAACCTTCGCAGCAATATTCCATATGATATTCATCATGTTTGATTATGCATATTATCATCCAGATGATGGAGTGTTCACTATGTTACCAGAACGAATGAATGAGACCATGAACAGCGATTATCAGAACAGCACATGGAATCAGACGGTGATGCTCCGGCAGGCTTTTGGAATTGGACGATTCATCACCCTAGGATTGGCAGCAACCATGTTTGTATTATCCGCAGCGGATTATGTCACCCTTGGGCGAAAAAAAGGAGGATAAAAAAAACATGGGTGACTACTGGGATGACATGATGATTGGTTTATTCAATTATGCCCGTGATGCATATAGCAGTATGCAACCCTGGGATTATGGATTATTTTTCGCAGGGTTAATCGTATTTGTTTTTTTAGTGACACAATCAGCAACAGCAGCAGGAGCATTCATCCTCATCATCGTAGGATTATATGGAACAAATATATTGCTTTCCATGCCTGATCTCATGCTTATCATGTACATTATTGTACTCATTGTGTTTACAAGTTTATTCGCTTTTCTTTTCATCAAACGGAGGAACTAAAAAAATTATGCCAGCGAAAATAGATCGATGTGTCAAACAACTCATCAAACAAGGAATACATAAAAAAGAAGCATATGCTATCTGCAGTGATAGTACAGGATATAAAAAGAAAAGAAACAGTGGATGGATAAAACAGGGGAGGAGGTTGAAATAAATTATGTTAGCTGGATACCATCTTTTCTTCATCGCCTGCAGCATCATCATTTTTTTTGCATCCATGTACATATTGTTTTTCATGGAGGATAAACGATGGAGTATTATGGTTGGACTTGTATTACTTGGATTAAACACAGTTATCTGCTGGATCAGTGTCCTCGGATTCTTCGGTGTGCAAGTTATTGCTATTGATTCCGCAAATACTTTTCAAGTATATACATATCCAAATATGATGGGGTTGAATGTATTACCTTTTGGTATCATGTTTTTCAGTATTCTTATGGCCTGGGTTGGATGGGGAAAATATATGAAAAGAGTCGCAGCGCAGCATACACAGGGAACTATTAAAACACCAGTGAAAACCAATACTTACTGGGAACAATAAGGTGATACTTTATGCCGAATCATAAATATGTCGTAAAAATCGATAAAGAAAAAAAACGACTAAACCGGATTTTTGATGATATGAACATTCATAAAGAATGTGTGATCACTGATTATAATAAAAAATGGCATCTTCCCATGCAGGATTTTGGTCGTATCATCAAAAAGAAATCATTGGATAAAGAAGGATTCATTGAAATATGGGAACATAAAAACAAACAGAATAATACCATTGAAAAACGATTGATCCGTCTGCAGCCTGGTGTTGAAATCATAAAAAAAGAGGGAAACGACCTCAATTTTTTTAAATTTAAACGTAGAAAACTGGTTTAACAGAAGGGACCTTACATGTTTTAGCAAGAGACCTTACATGTTTTAGCAATGGACCTTACATGTTTTAACAAGTTGATTAGTATTTAAAATACAAAAAACAAAACCATTTTTCTATGAAAGCGAATCAAAAATATAAGGAATTCAAAAATGATGAGTCAGGTCTCATGTTTGATATGCTCCTGACTGCGGGGATTACTGTTGTGATCTTCTTTGCTCTGATGAACATTGGGACCTATATCAATGGTCAAATTGGAAGTTCCCTTGTGGATACTTACCCTGATGATGTAGCAGATAGATCTGCTCTTGAAAATGAGAGTTACAGCAACCTTGAAAATATTACCACGGATTATGGCAGCATTTTGGATATAATGACAGTTACGGCTATCATAATGGTCATAACCCTTCCCCTCGCTGCCGTGATCGGTATACGTCGTTTGATCTAAAACTGATGTAGAATATATTTATGGTTCAAACACAGTTTTAGCCATCATGTGGTTGAACCATTCTCTCTTTTTTTTATTTTTTTTAACAAGAACCCTTCGATATACTTTTAAAATACAAAAAACACAAACACATACTTGATGGCTAACAATCGAGCAACCGGAGTACATACATCACTCTACCCTGAAAACATTGACATCATCAAAAAACACCGAGAACAAAACCAATTCAACAGCGATGCAGCAGCCCTACAAGACATTATCACTTTTTTCGGGAAGAACTATGAAAAAACCGCAATGAAAAATTTTTTGATTTTCATTGGATACCCCATGATCATCAACCTTGTTCTCTGGGGTATCAGCAGAATACTTTATAATCTCAGCAGCGACATGATGGAACAAGGCATCCCTTTTCAAGCATTACATGATCTAGCATCAACAGTTAATCTCATCGCTATCGCAGTGTTCATGTTTCTTGCAGCAAGTATTTTTCTTTTTATTAAGCAGACACGTCAGCAGAAAACAGGGTGAGATAAAACGTGGGATACAAAATCGTGGAAGACGGCAGCAGCTACAAAGAAGAAAGCCTTGCATGGGATAAAGTTGTACATAGTTTTGAACCTGAACTTGACATCCTTCCAGAAAAAGACCGGGAATATTTCAGTAGTATTGTGTACAACCTGATCAACAAGGAACCAGCATTAAGCAATATTCCACCTCAACATATGTATGTTTATACTCTACAAGCAAAACGGATACTCCGATTGCTTAGCTATCCCATGCTTGTCCCAGAGGAATATATCCGACGGCAGGTCGCAGTATATCTAAACAGTTTGAAGATAAGATTAAGTGAGAATGGTCTTGCATGGTTGTTTGGTCCATTGAGCCATACCACGCAGCATGTGAAACAGGAGATCACTCAACATCCAACATTACCAATAGGGGAACAATAAATTATGAAAATGAGAACAAAACGAGCATATGGAGTAACAACTGGTGAAATAAGTGCAGTATTCTGGGGTATTGGATTGTTGATCACTATGCTGGTTATTATTAATCTATTGGGTATGCGCGCACAGGTCGCATTGGGAAACCCGCAGCTGGCGATGACTTTTCAGTTTATGATGAGTCTGTTAGTGGTTAGTTGTTTTTTTAATCTTATCAGTATGTTTATACCGAATTATCAGATCAGTAAAAATAATCTGACGGTTTTAATTGATCGGATGACTAATCCTGATTTTATTGGTTGGATACGGTTCACTCGTGATCGTGGTCTTCGTTTTCATACCGTTAAAAAAGATACGATGGGACGGACAGAGGGTGTGGTCACTGATAAAAAGGCTACGGTTATTAATAATGGTGATAGTACGATTAATCTGATGAATGGTAATAAGGCCGTGGTTGTTTATGATTTTCTTTCTCAGAATGATAATCTTGAGGAGAATCTGGGTTGGAATCTGATCAGTCGTTGTTTCGCTGGTTTAATTGGTTTTAAGGCCTATGAGAAAGCAGTGGATATGGGGCGGACATTGTTACATGGTTCTTCTTCTGATAAGGGGGAGGTGGATCTTGATGAGTGATGAGGGGTATCATTATGAAAAAGAATCTGATGATGATATTGAAAAAGTGATTGATCGGAAGAGTGCATTGGATGATATTCGTCGTCATGTGGAAAAAGAATCTCAGCGTGTTCGTCGTCTTGATGAGAATAATCCTCATGAGCAAGCTAAAAAGTTTCGCATGGTGAAGGAGAATCCTCCTGATCCTGATTTTATGAAGGTTGATTTGCATCATGGTGAGAATCAGCAGGGTGAACATCGTTTGTATAGTCGTCATATCAAGTTGAATGATGGTCGGGAGTCATGGGTTGAGCATGATCCTTTTTTTTCATTTAGTCCTTATATTGGTTTTATGGCTAATATTGCGAAGGCTCCGATGAATGCGATGGATGTGTTGTTTGATGAGACTGAGTTGGTTGCAGTGGAGACGAAGAATGCGTTTAAACCGGAGAAACGGAAGGATGAGAACAACTGGACCTGGATTTTGTTCGTGATCTTCTGTGTTTTGGGTTCTGTGGTCGGTGCTATTGTTCTTGGTATGAAATTCCTTGGTGGGGGTTAAAACCGCTTAGAATCGCTTAAAATAAATAATTGATATAGGTGAATAAAAATATGGGTTTGAGAAAAACATGGGATACATTCACAAAACCAAGTGAAGAATGCAATATTGATGAATTAAAAAAGAAACAAAAAATAAATAAATTTTTTTATTTTTTCTGTTTTATCATAGGGGAAATGACTATTCTTCTCAGTTTAATTTTTTATTTTAAAACAAGCATAATTGGTTTACCGATTCTTTTAACACTTATTGGTATGCTCATGCTTATCTATGGGCTTGATTACATTGTGCATAATAGAACATTATCGCTTTTTATTTATCTTAAAAACAAGGAGGAAAAACAATGAAAGAACAATTTATGGTCGTCGGCATCACTGCCATCGATGAAGAAAACATGAAACTAGAACTCGTACCACTCATCCAAAAAAAACACAAACCAGATCTACTTAGCCTTGCACTCGGTGGAGATGCACAAGGACTCATGAAAACATTACAGGAAAACAAACAACACCGAAATATCATCTATCGCAGCAGAGAATGGTGCATGAACAAAAGAATACATCCATTCACCGGAATAAACCTAGAAATCGATACCAGTAATAAACATAAAAACAAAACCAAAACAACATGAACCTCAACAGAATCCTCAGACATATCATCACAGGATGCATCATTCTCTTTGGAATATGGATACTCTACAAAATCTACCCTATGATACAGGATATATTACCATGAAACATTATTTCAAAAAAATAAAAGAATTCATCATGCAGCCATCATTGCATCATCTCAACCAAAAAGAACTGCAGCATCATTATCAGAAACAACGCACTATCCGTTATATCAACATTGCTCTCAGTCTCCTTCTCATCATCCTCAGCATTAATGCTATGTTCTCCCTGTTTAATACAATGTATACCATTAATAATGAAACCATCCGGTTTCACACAGGTCTCACTATTTTCACGGTGTTTGTACTCACTGGTATCATTTTTAGTATAGAACTCAGCCTTCATGCAGATATGAAACAATTACAGAAAAACCAGATTAATCTTATTCAGCTCATACAAAACAGGGGTCATCATCATGAAGATGATCGTCCATGTTATAAACTTGATACCATCATAGAATTATTGAAAAAACAAGGAGGAACATAAAAAAATGGATGAATATGAAACAAACTATATCAATATGATCAAGCAGGAAATCACACAGATACAGAATGGGGTTATCCCTGAGCAGGATCAAGCACCAGTGATCAAAAGCATCATACAGAAACTTAGTCTCATTAAGGACCCGCAGATCCATAAGAACATAAAGAATTATGTGGAGAAACAAAATGAGATTGAGAAACAACGGCAAATGTTAGAGGAACAAATCTATCAGAATCATACCCAGGAGATAACTAATTTAAAAAACATGTATGAACAAGTTCTCATAAAATTATGAAACATTTTGATGAAACCGATGAAGAAACCATACTTGGTTTAGGAACACGGAAGGGAACCCGTGATAAACTTACCTACCGTCAGGTTCTTTATAATGTTATCATGCAATATCTTAACAGCTATGGGAATTTTAATAGCAGACGAGCAGTAGAAAAAATCATACATGCCACCCGATTCAATGAACCCGGGTTTGAATTAAAAAACAGTATAGATACCATTAAAGAAGAGTTACAAGAAGAAAAAAAAATAAAATGGAATGAATGGAAAAAACAAATAGGGAAGTTTAATTTTAGTAGAAGAAGTACACAATCAAAACTAAAAATACAATTACAAAAATGGTATTGGGATGAACTCTTTGACCGCATCCTGCAAGTCCTTGCTGATAAGGATCTTATCATAGAACATAACAAACTTCAAAAAATACGAGTCAAAGGAACAAACATTGATGATGATTATGCAACCTTTAAAGACCGTCTTACCCACTCATACGAATAATAAATACAATGACCGAGGTAACTTCCAAAAAGAACGGATAAAATGGCATCCTGAACATGAGCTTTTTTATCTTTCAGAGAAAATACTTGAATGGTTTTATAATGATGAACTTGGTATTGTGATCATTCATGGACAACAAGGATATGGAAAAAGTACATATGCAGCAATAAGTTGTGCAGAAGTCTATGGTCATGATCTGGAAAACAGTCAGTTTTTTTATAATTGGGAAGCAGTAAAAAAACATATGGTATGGCATCCACGTAATTTTATTAAACTCAGTAAAAAAAAACGGCCCCCGCAGGATATATTTCATAAAATCCATCGGCATAGTAATAAAAAGGAACCTATGGTTGTTTGGGATGATGCTGGATATTTTTTGAATAATATGAAATGGAATGATAAATTCTGTATTGAAGTCAGTCGGTATCTTGAGCTTGCGCGATCCCGATGGGGTGCTATCATATTTACTTGTAGTCATCAACAACAGGTTCTTAGTAAAATACGGAATATCCCGCATGCATGGAGTATCCCTATTCGTAAAGCACCAGGGACGCCATCAAAGAATAATCCTAATTATAAATATGTTCATGATCGTCGTTTTGCTAAACTTCATAAAAGCTGGTGCAGTGAGGACATGAAACGATCTGGTAAAAAAGGAAAAGAAGGCGATATTTTTTATGCACGTATGCCTGGTCGATATGATGCTACATATCCAAAGGGTGTCGATGAAAAAGGGGAGATTATTTATATTGATAATTTAACTAATGAGTATACTTATGATCAAAGTGATGAAAAAGGTAAATTGAATAAGCCTGCTTCATATGGTTTTTTCAGTTGGTATAAACCATGGAGGGATATGATGGAAGAAAAAGGAATTGAAGCAGTTGATCTTGCTGCGACGGAACTTGGTTTATAAATTTTTTTTCTTTATGTCTTATTGTAAGACATAAGGATTTTTTTATAAGGAGAGTGATGTTTGTATATATGAAGTAAACACAATAAAACATTATCTTTATATACATAATGTAACATAAGGATTATACAGGTTTTTTGATGGATGAAAACATTATTATTTATCAACCAAAAAAAGGGAAACCCGTACGGATTTTTAGACCATGGGAAATAAGATCTTTAGTACGGGCCATACCAAAAAATGAATACAAAGACAAATTTGAAGCATTGTTATACACTGCAGCACGATACAGAGAACTTCAATGGTTGTATGATCACCCTGCACGATTCCATGGTGATAGCATACATATGAAAAACACCAAGGCCAAAGCAAAGGAAGCATATCGTTACATCCATTTGAATATGCAGGGGCAACGTGCAGTAGAAAATTTTTTACGATCCAAAAGGAATCTTCCCACTCATCAGTCCTGGGGAGAAAATTTGAAACGATGGTGTGTACAAGCAAATATTGTTCCAGATCATGCTTGTGCAAAATCAACTCGTAAGACCTATGAGTCATGGTTAGTTATTATTTTTCCTCCACGGGTCTTTGAGATCCTTTCAAGTGTAGGACATGGGCAGAATACTGCATTGAATCATTATCTTACATTCCCATTCACCGATCAGGATAAACGTGATATGCTGTATTATGTTGAAGGATGGTAACAAAAAAAATTTTGTTTATTTATTAATATGAATTCTAATTTCTTTTATATTCCATTTTTATGTTTTTAGTAGTGTCCTATATTCTTTTTTAAAAAATTTTTTTGGCGGTTGATCCATCATTATTATCATCAAAAACCCGACTATATACATCTCTATTGTTAAGTAGATAAACTACTTACTTATATATATGAAAAGTAATAGCTCAATATCACTATATGGATTTAGTCGATGAAACCTGCACCAATCCAACCCATCACACCACCAATCACTGCACTAAACAAAACCACACCAACATCATTACCCACCGCCAAAAAACTAGCCACCGCAAAACCCACCGCTGCACCCACCACACGATATTTATGCCACAGCAACCAATCAGTTAAATCATCTGATACAGCCATCTTAGAATTATCAGACATAAGATAAACAAATATGTTTTATCCTATATTAATACTTTCAATCAACCTACCATAATGATAATAATAACAAAAAAACCATTAATGACACAAAAAAAGGAATATTAACAAGTGTTTTCCTTCAAAACAATAAAAAAACAATGGTTTTTAGAAGAATAAAGGAAAAACACCACCAAAGTAGTTAAATACAAAAAAAATGATATAACACATGTAATAAAAGAAAAACACACTGAACAACAAATAGATGGGAGGACAACAAAAACATGGAAAAAACTATCTTAACAACAACCATAAAAGAAGACTATACCATACAAACACCATTAAGCCCTGGGACAAAAATAAAAATATGTGAATGTGAAAAAGGAATACTAAAAATTAAAGATCATCATAAAGAATCTTAGTAGACTTAAACCGTTTCAATATCAATTCTCCTTTTCCATCATCCACCCACACCACCTTATCTCCTGGTTTAATGTTATATTTTTTTCTAAATTTAGCAGGGACCACTATCCCGCCTTTAGCACTTACTTTATTGACTTCTTCAATAGTCATACATGTATTACAATAGTTCATTGTTTTATATAATTTTTGTAAAAACCAAAAAGTATTTATAACAAACACGTTATACGGGTTTAACATGGTAAGTGAGATGAACACACAAAACATACATGACATCGACATTACACTCGTAAACAGCAAAGGAGGAATCGTCATACCCTCAAACATACGAGAAAAAAACAATATCCAACCAGGAATCAAAGTATACTGGCGAGAAGGAAACAACGGGGAAATCATCGTTGGAAAACTTGACGATCTCCTCAAAAAAGCAAATAACAACAACGGGGAAGGCACACATAGTAATCCCATCTCTCCAAAAACAAACAACAAAAAAAATGGAGAAGATGAAAAAAATGTGTAAAGAAACCAATTTTAGTTGTGATAGAGAAGGCTGCAAATATACCATACCAAAACCAAAAAACAACATACCAATCGACTTTAACCCCTACCCTAAAGACTTCAAAAAAGTACGCATCAACAAAAAAATCCATCATCTCTGCCCCGACTGCTACCAAAAACTCAACCAACTCAACCTTGCATTCATACAAAACAACGGAGGAAAAAAATAATATGGGAATCCTCCAAACACTACCCTATGGATTACTCAGCATCACCCTCATGGAAAGCGGACATAAAAAAATATGGTATGATCAAACCATCAACCAAATACTCCGGAGGACACCCTAAAATGAAAAACAATTCCTCCATTTTCAAATTTTTAGATTTACTCAAACGGGATGAATCAGAACCGGATTTTAAACATGCATCCCATCCCCCCTCTGATTCATCCCTCATTCTCCCTATATCAGAATATTTTAATGAAACAAAATTTAACACAAGAAATCGACTCTATTTTTACAGATCAAAAATGGAGAAACAACAGATACCAATCATAAGTATTATGATACCAGAAAAAGAAGACTAACAAAAAACTACTACCAAAAAAAACCCGAGTGGATGCGGGGGATAGTGAGGAAAGATGGAACCTAACAACAAAAAAACACTTTACTGGATAATCAGCCTCGGGTGCATCACCCTCCTAGGATTCCTAGGAAGCATTTTTTTTAGTTTTATAGCAACAGGAATAATCTACTGGAGGAAACCCACAATATGAAACAAACAACAACTTTGAGTCGAAACCGATGCAGCCGATGCAACACCTACATCAAACCTGGAGTTGATTATTACGGGATCAATGGAAACGGAAAACTCTGCTACAACTGCCTACGGGAGCTGAAATACATATGATCAAACAATGCAACATCTGCCGACATCGACGATATGACAATAACACCTACTGCCCAATATGTGGTAGCAGTAGTTACACAAAAATGGATGGAACAATATGAAAAAACAACCATATATCCTCAAACCAAACAGCCCCTATACATGGGGGGATAAAGAAGGAGGATTCTAAAAAAAAATATTACCCCTCTGTAATCGTCGTTCAAAAAAAAACAAAAAGAGGAAAAACAAATATGAAACAAAAAAACCTAAACCCAACAGAAATAGAAAACAACATCTACCAAATCGACAGCGACTACTACGTAAAACATGAAGGAGAACTCAAACTACTCAACAGCATAGAAAACAAAACATTACTCAACACAATCACCAAAGGATCATACAAAAAATATCTCAACAAAAAACCCAACAATGGCCAACAACCAAAAAAACAAAAAAACAACGGCAACCAACACATACTCGCCACAAAAAACGAAGCCTATGATCTCATCAACCAACGAGATGACCAACAAGTCCTACAAGAACTACAAGGCGGATTCATCGATGAATACATCTATAGTTTCCCCACCAGCCAAGGCAAAGTAACAGGACTCAGCTGGGCCGGAGTCAAAGAAGTCGCACGGCAAATGGGCAACATATCCATAGAAGATCTGCAGGTCAATGAAAAAGATAATAGTTTCCAAGTTAAAGCCAAAGCCAAGGATGTCACCCGGAATGTCACCATGTATGGTGTCACCGAGCAGAACAAGATGCTCATCCGGAAAGATGGCAGCGAGGAACCCGATATGCATGCACTTAGTAAATGTGTATCCAGGGCTCAACGAAATGCTATCCGTGGTCTGATACCGGAGACATTTATTAAACAAATGATCGAACAATACCAAAACAATGGAGGAAGGAAATAAATTGAAAACAGAACAGGTTAGGTGTAAAAATTTATTTTGTAGCGCAATGGATATAACAATAACAAAGGATTATTCACCCAAAATAGGGGATATGAAATGTCCGAGCTGCGGATATAAAGGATTCATGCCTTATTCTCATATTTTAAAAGCTGATGAAATTATTTTGCAGATATTAAAGAAACAAAAAACTGTTCTTTGGAAGGATTTGTTCAAACAGATTAATTATGAAAAACTTCCACGGAGTCTCGAACAACAGAATTTGGATGATGGCACACGATATGATATTGACATTATCGCAATAGGGATAAAAAAAGAGGAGGGCCAATGAAAATACAAATTAGTTATGATACAAAAGATATTTTCTTTGATAATTTTCTTCCTTTAGAAGATCATACTATTTTTAGGATTCATGATGAAATACAGGATTTTCAAAAAATATTTACAGACATTGCTAACAAACACTTACCAAAAAAATATCATGCAACAAAATTTAGTGATTTCAAAAAAATATTTGAACAAATAAAAAACGATGCAAAAGACCGAGGTGATGTCGAATAAAACAAAAATGTTCCATCCTTCCATTTTATTTAAATACTAATTGTTCCACGAAAGCATCAAATAGTTTTCGTGGAACATTCTATTTATATACTTTTGAATGGGGGTGGAACAAATAGTATTTTTTGAG
>Ga0180433_10002302_pt1 | contig 29706 bp, 27 predicted proteins | sample SS_ome_8_FD_132980 | JGI IMG/M metagenome (GOLD analysis project Ga0180433, IMG submission 132980) | Hypersaline lake sediment archaeal communities from the Salton Sea, California, USA - SS_1_D_1 metaG | ecosystem: Environmental > Aquatic > Non-marine Saline and Alkaline > Hypersaline >... | reverse complement strand
TTGCGCGTATCCACCTTGATAACATCACCAACCTCAATAAAACGAGGCACCTCAATTTTTGCCCCTGTCTCTAAAATAGCCTCTTTAACCTGGTTATTCATCGAGCGCTCCTCACTGAGCTCCTCTGTTTTTGAGACCATAATCTCTAAGAATTGCGGTAGCTCAATGGAAAAAACCATATCCCCATAAAAAATGGCTTCTACATCGGTACCCTCTTTTAAATACTGCACTTCGTTTTTAACCACATCTGCAGGAATCAAGACCTGGTCTAAATTATCAATGTCTAAAAATAGAAAGTTTTTGCCCTCTAAATATAGATACTCTAACTTTCGTTTATCCAGGTTAACATCCTTCACCTCTTTGCCTAGCTTGAAGTTTTTCTCAACCAATTCCTCACTGGTCAAACAGCGAAGTTTGGTCTGAATGAAGGGATCTCCCTTTGCCAAAGTCACCTTTACACTCGATTCGACACGGTAAAGAGTATTATCAACAGATAAAACAAGACCTGGGGTAATTTGATTGCTTGTGACCATTCTGTATGCTTAAACCTCTCGTAAACTTTTTATTTTATTGGACATTCCCTCTCCTTTAAAGAGGTGTGTACCAGATACTAACACATTTGCCCCAGCCTCTATGCAGAGCTTAGCTGTCTTGTCATCGACCCCACCATCTACCTCGATTAAATAAGGAGTTAACTCCTCATTTTCAGCCACAATCTTGCCTCCACGAGCGATGCGGCGCATTTGACACGCTTGCCTCACAAATTGGATTTTGTCCAATACCTCTGGTATAAACGCTTGGCCCCCAAAGCCAGGAGAGACCGTCATTAATAAGATCAGGTCCGCCTGGGTCAGATACTTGGAGACAAACTCAACCGAGGTCTCGGGTCTAAAGGCCAGACCCGCTTCAACATTGCACTTACGAATGTATGAGAGCGTCTCCTCTATATCCTCAGTCGCTTCAAAATGAAAGGTAATGCGATCAGCTCCCGCCTCTACTAATGGCTCAATGAAGTCCTGTGGATTATAAACCATAATGTGAACATCTAAGAATAGAGAGGTTGCACAGTTGATTGCAGCCACAGCCTTTGGGCCTAATGTTAAATTGGGGACAAAATGGCCATCCATAATATCCACATGCAAATAATCAGCCCCTGCTTCCTCGGCTCTTTTTGCCTCTGCTGCCAGCTGTCCAAAGTCAGAGGCAAAGATGGAAGGTGCTATATAAATACTTTTTTTTGTCATATATTTCTTTTCGTAAAGACCAATTTTAAACCAAACTCTTATTACTTTCAACCATTGAAATCTACACAGAAAGTAGTTGCACCTAAATAACATTTATCATATTGTGCCCACTTAAGTTGATCAACTTCCCTCCTTATGTCCAAACCAAAACAAGAATTTTTCTCAAGCAGACTCGGCATTGTTTTATCAATGATTGGGGTTGCTGTCGGCGCTGGCAATATTTGGCGCTTTTCTCGAATTGTAGCCCAAAATGGGGGTGGCTCCTTTGTAGTTGCCTGGGTAATCTTTCTTTTCATCTGGTCAATTCCCCTTATTATAGCAGAAATTGCGCTTGGTAAAAAAGCAAGAAAAGCACCTATTGGCGCGCTGGCCAAAATCGGTGGCAGAAAGATGGGGTGGATGGGAGCCTTTGTGGCCGTTGTGGCGACAGGGATTATGTGCTACTACTCAGTGATTGTGGGTTGGGGCCTGCGCTATTTTTTCTATGGAGTCAGTGGAACGCTTGCCAAAACGGAGGATTTTCACTCTCTTTGGACCAACTTTTCAACAAGCGCACAACCCCTTATTTTTCATATCCTCACACTGGTTGTTGGCTGTTTCATCATCTTGAAGGGGGTAGTCCGAGGCATTGAGCGCACAAACAAAATTCTCATCCCCATTTTACTCCTAATCATCTTTATCATTTTTGTACGCGCTCTAACACTGCCTGGGGCTATGGGTGGCATCAAATACTTTTACACTCCAGTTTGGTCTGATCTACTCAATTATCGCATTTGGATTGAGGCTCTTACACAAAATGCATGGGACACGGGTGCAGGCTGGGGACTTCTTTTAGTCTATGCGGGGTATATGCACCGCAGAGAGAGTGTTGTTGTAAATGGCTGCCTGACAGCCTTTAGTAACAATGCCGTCTCATTGATTATGGGCATGACAATCTTTGCAACTGTGTTTGCCCTCGAGAGTGATTTTGGCATTCAGCAGCTTATTTCGGGTGAGGGCAGCACGCAGGTAGGGATTGCATTTATTTTTCTTCCTAAGCTCTTTAATCAACTACCTGGCGGCCCCTTGGTTCACAGCTCTTTTGCCTCTCTTTTTTTTCTAGCCTTCTACTTTGCGGCGCTAAGTTCAACGATCTCGATGATCCAACTGACCTCACAAACCATTGCCGAGCTGGGTGTTGAGAAGAAAAGCGCCATTTTATTTACAGGCATTTTGGCACTCCTTGTGGGAATCCCCTCAGCTATTAGTATTACTTTTCTAGAAAATCAGGATACAGTATGGGGGTTAGGCCTTCTTTTGAGTGGTCTTTTCATTGCTATTTCGGTTATCTCTTATGGAGTCAATCGTTTTCGAGAAGATGCAATTAACATCTCGAAGCAGGACTTCAAAATTAAAAAATTTTACAATGCATTTATCATGTGTGTGATTCCTGCCCAAGCGATTGTTTTAATCAGTTGGTTCTTTTACCACATCATTTGCTGCGTGGATTCAGAGGGCTGGTGGAATCCTTTGCGTCCATTTAGTGCTGGTACGATTATTATGCAGTGGGGAGTATGCATCACTGTCTTTATCGTCTTTAATAAATGGCTAGTCAAAAAAACCCTAAAGAAATATTAATGGATATATCATTTGTTGCAACAATGATCTTTGTGATGGGCACAGTTTTTGGTGGGCTTGGCTTCATGCTCTGCTACATACTGTTTTCAAAAAACTCTTAAGAGCATTTCAAGATGAAGGTAGAAGTCTTTCCCTACTTCCTTAAAAAAGAGCGTTTCTTGGGCTACCTTGCACAACCTAAAGAAGATACCAAGAAAAAACCCGTTGTTTTGATTGCGCATGCGTGGCTTGGGCAAAATGAGTATGCTCGTCAGATGACAGAAAAATTTTGTGAGCAGGGCTACATTGCGATGGCCTTGGATCTCTATGGCGAGGGCAAGATTGCAAAGGATCGCGAGGAGGCAAAGGAGTTAGTCTCTGCTCTTCATAAGGATACACAGTTGATTTGCGATCGGGTTAATAGTGCTATTGATGTGATCTCTACACTAAAGGAGGCTGATGGCACAAAAATTGCTCTTGTAGGGTATTGCTTTGGTGGATTTTGTGCTATAGAGGCGCTGCGCAGTCAAAGTAATCTTTGTGGGGTTGTGAGCGTGCATGCTACTTTGGGAGCAATTGAGGGAAGCGAGCTTTGTCGAGCCCCTTGGGGTTCTGGTTCTTTTGCGCCGCTGCTTTTGCTTCATGGTCATCTGGATCCTCTTGTTTCGAAAGAGGAGTTATCTAATTTTAAAGATGAGATGACGGAGCATGGGGTTGATTGGCAGATAGTAATCTACTCGAACACAATGCATGGGTTTACAAATCCCAAGGCGAATGCACCGCAGGCAGGTGTTGTGTATGAGCCCAAAAGTGCTGCTAGGAGTTGGCAGCACACACTTACTTTTTTACAGGAGGTTTTTGATGGATAGACCAAGAGATTTAAATTGGATCGTGACGCTTATGATTTCCCTATTTTTTGGGGGATTGGGAGTGGATCGTTTTATGATGGGGCATATTTTCCTAGGCATCCTAAAGTTAGTCACATTGGGTGGTTTCTCTGTTTGGTGGCTTATTGATGTAATTCTCATTGCAACGCGGTATCCCTTCAAAAACGTCACCTGGATCGACTAGATAAATATAGCAATCCAGATGCGCTGGATTTTTGGGAAAACATCTTGCTGTCAAACGCACCATGAGGAATTAACCCTCTCTACCTAGGATGTCTTGATGGACCTGGTCATGACTCTCGAGGGGCTCAAGATGGGAAACAAGCTCCACAGGATGCTGAAACGCTCTCTCAATTTTATGCTCCAACCTAGTCGCTAAAATATGCGCCTTGGATACAGGCAAGTCGTCTGGAAAAAGAAGGTGCAATTCAATCAACAAACGATTGCCACAGTGCCGATGACGCAACTGATGATACTCAATCTCCAGCTTCTCCGTCTCCCTTGTAAGGATCTCTCGAATTTTTAAGGCCGTTTTCGCATCAGTTGCATCCATTAATCCACAAACCGACCCTTTAATTAACCGGCCGCCCGTCCACAAAATGTTTGTCGCAACAGCCAAAGCAATCAAAGGATCCAAAATCAACCAACCAGTCAACTTAGTTAAAAAAAGCGTCATCAAAATAGCAAAACTTGTCAAACAATCAGTCAAAATATGTTTACCATCAGCTATCAAAACAAAAGAGTGAAACTTGCGCCCGCGACGCACCAAAAAGACACCCAAAAATCCATTTAAGATCGTAGCAATGCAAATCAAGAACATTCCTATATCCAAACGCTCAAGTGTAACCCCATAAATCAACTTGCTAATCGCTTGGTAATAGATAAAAAGAGCCGCAATGGCAATAAGTACACCCTCAAACCCAGCAGAAAAAAATGCCACGCGATCATGCCCATACGTATGGTCGTGATCCGCAGGTTTGTGACTCAGCCACATACTGTAGGCAGCAAAGCCCACCGCAAAAACATGGACGATCGATTCAGCCCCATCAGCTAAAATCGCAGACGAACCCGTAACCCAATACGCATAAACCTTGATAAAAAGCATCAAGACGCCTACCCCAAATGATAGACGCATCGCACGATTCATTTGATCGCGCTCCTCCTTCTGATACCCAACTTTTGCCATGATAAAACCAAAAAAAAAGTATTCCTTGGCTCCAAGGGTAGTACAAACCCACTAAATTTACCAATAAAACCTCAACCAAGAAAAGAAAAGATTTACAAATATCCTGTAAATTTATAAATTTTTAACGTCGAACCTAAAATTTTAAAAACTAGGAAAAAAAATGTCTGTACAAGCAATTTCACAAGGAGCTGCAAACCCAAGGTTTTTAGCCCCAGCCGTAACTATTTTTGCCGCTCTTACCGCAATCACAGCTCTTGCCTATGCTCTAGGCGGTCTAGATCTCAATAGCGTAGGAATGCTTACACCTGAGACTGCCCTTCCCATCATGATAACTTCATCCGCTCTGCTTGGTATTCTAGTGCTAAACGGCCTAGTTAAAGGGCCCACAAGAGCACCTTCAGCTGGGGTTTAAATAGCTCATTATTTGAAATAGATGCATCTAGATGTATCTATTTCAAATAATCTTTCGTTGTCTTGCGACAAATTTGATTGGAATTTTCGATTGCCAAGGGTATAATATCCAACATCTTTCTTAAAAACTTAGGGTGTGAATGCAAAAAGCCATTGGAAAATTATTCCACCTCTATCCGCACGAAATTGGCAAGGCTGCGCTTTTTGGGCTCTTGGCTCTTTTTTGGGGAACGGGCGCTTATGGCACGCTCATTTTATCCGAAGGCATGTTGTTGCAACATGTGGGATCAGAGACTCTTCCCCTTACCTATTTATATGTTGCCCTCTCCCTGTTTGCCATCTCCTCTCTTTTACTGATTGCGCTCAATCACATCAATATTAGTCGCATTTTTTTGTTGGTGATGACTCTCTCGTTTTGCCTACAGATCCTCTTTTACATCTTTATTTTCTACTTTGGCACCTCTGCCAACCTATGGATTACTTTTAAGGTATTTGGATGGGTCATTCCCATCTGTACCTACATTAGTTTTTGGGCTTTTGTCGATCAATATTTTGACCTTCAGGCTGCCAAGCGCGCCTTTGCCCTTTTTAATGCTATCTTATTTTTAGCTGATGCCTGCGGAGGTGGACTCATTGCCTTTGGCCTGCGCCATATTGGGGTAGGAGGATTGATCCTTGCTTTTTCGACATTAACCTTACTTGCCATTCCCTGTGCTCTGCGTATCATCAAAACAATCAAAGTTTCCCCTGATGAACATGAAGATGACCTAACCACCCCCCACACAATTTCATTCAAAGCGCTCTTTAAAAAGGTGATCAGCTCCAAATACACGTTAGTTTTGATTCTCTTTTATTTTGTCATGCAACTTTTGGCTATTACCACTGAATTTAGCTACATGGAGCAATTTGAAAGTACCCTAAAGAGCGCAAATAACCCAAACTACTTAACTGAGTTTCTAGGGCGCTGCGGTATGTGGATTGCTTTGGGAAATATGGTTTTTGGGATGTTTATCTACAATAGACTCGTAAGAAAAATTGGAGTGAACAATATCATTGTCATTGCTCCTCTCTTTTTTCTTGCAATCTTTCTATTTTGGTTCAACAGCGCCGCACTCTTTTTAGCTGTTTTTGCCATCACAGCCCGAGAAGGAGTGGTTTACTCGCTCGATGATAATAACCTTAATTTGCTCTTATCTGGGGTTCCTTCAAAGGTAAAAAATCAAGTGCGCTTTGGAATTGAATCTTTTTTTGAACCCGCAGGAATGTTAACAAGCTCCTGTTTTCTTTTGCTCTACCAAGCGCACAGCAAACTCTTAGGCATCCTGCTTGCAACCATTGCCACAATCATCGTTCTCTTTTTAAGAGCGCTATACGCCAAAGCAATCTTTAAAAACTTGATTAGATCGAGTCTCAATTTTAGTAAAAAAGCGGCCGATTGGTTTTTACAACTCTCCCAAAAAGAGCGAAAAAAGATCGAATTTACCCTCTTGTATAGCTTGAAAAAATGCGAGGAGGGGCAGCAACTCCTCGCTTTTGAATACCTACTAAAGCTTAACAACAAGAAACTACTCAGCCACCTACTCAATCACATTGGCTCCCTTACACTCCCTGCAAAATGTAAGGCAATTGAGCTTTTAGGAGAGAGTCAGTGGGTTAAAGAGCCTCTTGTTATCGACCGTTTAAAATGGTGGGCTAAACGAACAGGCCATCGTACATTTCAATGTCATCTGCATTTTTACTTTGCTCGCCATGACCTACTTGATGCAAATGCGGTAATCGGACATCTAAAAAGCCCCTACTTAGGTATGAGAGGTGCTGCTATCCTTACCCTAAAACGTCATGAAAAGAGCCCTCACTATTTAGCACAAAAGCAACTAGAGGCGCTTTTAGAATCTGAAAAAAGCGAAGATGTAATTATGGCCTTAAAAATATTAGGTTTTGAAGGCAGGTCTGATAATATCGAATTATTACTCCCTTATTTGGACCATAGCGAGCAAATTATCAAACAGCAAGCAGCCACATCCATTGCCCACCTTTGTCCGGCAAAAAACTCCAAACATACAGCTACCTTGCTTTTTCATCTTAAGGGCATGCGGCATAAAGAAACGAGAAATTCCCTCCTAAAAGCATTAAAGGGGTGCATGACAGCTGACCAGATAAAGAGTTTGATTCAAATTGCGGCCTATCTACCGATCAATGAAAAAGAGCAGGCAGAGGAAATTATCCTACAATTGAGAGATGAGGCAAGTAGTTCACTGGTTTCTTTACTAAAAGAGCCTCAAAATCATCCTCCTATCCGCCTTCTTGCAGCCAAGATCTTATCGAAGTATGATCTTAATTTATTCAAACGGACTCTAACGCTCACCCTCCCCTACGACATTGATCGTACCTATCACTATTTCTACCATGCACATACCATTCAAGAGCAACTACCAGAACATAACCTTGAACTTTTGGGGGAGGCACTTTTAGCAAGTTTTTCTACAACACTTAATTTTGTTATTCACCTGTTAGCCTTAAGTGCTGAAATGCAAGAGTGCGAAATATTGGCAAACTCTCTACAAAGCAAAAATAAAAAACAGAGAGCTTGTGCCTACGAAACAATAGAAAAGTCCACTGATAGCCGATTTTTTGCCCTGTTAAAGCCTCTACTTGCTGAAAACAGCTCGATCAGCTCCAAGCTAAGTGCTTATCTACGGCGGGGAGGCATCCCTTTGCATTTAACCCAATTGCTCGATTCCCTGGAGCACTCTTCAAGCCACTCTAACCAAATCATCGCGTTGACCTTAAAAGCGCGACTTAAAGCACCCAACTGGAAAAAAAGCATTCAAACATATCTCGATAGAGAAGATCATTCACTTAAAAAATTTGCAACAGAGCTATTAGAGGGCTAAAGGTATTATCATGAAACAACTCACTTTGATAGATAAAGCGTTTCTCCTAAAAAAAACAGAGATCTTTCGCTCACTAGATCTAGACTATCTACTTACTTTGGCAGAAAAACTGCAGCCCATTACAGTAGAGCAAAAACAAAAAATCATCACAAAAGGCACAGAGGCTACGCGCTTGTTTATTATTGTAAGCGGCACCGTTGCCATTATGCAACCAGATGGGGAATTAGAGGCAAAAGAGTTAAGTGAGAATGGCTACTTTGGTGACAGGGCCCTTTTTGCCCAACAAGCTCATGACTATACGGCTGTGGCCCTGACCAACTGCGCTCTGTTTAGCCTACACGCATCTCATATTTTTGCTCTTATTGAGCAATCACCTACGCTTGCGATCAATCTTTTGCAGCTTTATAGCAAAAAAAATAGCCCACAATAGCGATGCCATTGCGGGCTAAACAAAAAGTGATTAGGGTTGATTACTCGCCCTTGTGCTTCTTAATATAAGTGATCACATCACCAACTGTTTTTAGTTTTTCAGCTTCTTCTTCAGAAATCTCAAAACCAAAACGCTCTTCAAATGTCATAATCAACTCAGTTAAATCCAAGCTATCAGCATTTAAATCTTCAATGAATGATTTATCTGCAGTCACATCCTTTTCTTCAACTCCAAGTTGCTCCACAACAATATCTACAACTTCTTGTTCTAAATTCATCGTATCTACCCCTACTGTTTCGAGCCCCTTGCATCTCGTAATATGCAGGAAGCTTTTTCTTTAAAAATTTTTATCAATCTGATTTCAATCTACTCTATCTTCAGAAGCGGGCATTATACACTTTTGAAAATGTTTTTGGCAATTATAACTCTTATCTCATTGTTTTTTCGCTCTTTTGAGATCCCAAGATCCTAAAGTTTAAACTATACAAAAAATAATGAGCGATATATCGTTAATACAACATTAATTTTTCTATATGTATTTTTTATGATTCCTTCTGACCATAGACAACCGTCTCACTTTGAAAATTTGCCCAACCACCTGATCAATAATATATTTAAATACATAAAACTCTCAGACGTTGCTCGCGCTGGAACAACATGTAAAATGATTGCTGAAATTTGGGAATATAACATCGAAAAAAGCCCAGCAGGCTTAAAGCAAGAAGCGATGCACGCAATAGCCAAAAGAGCTCCAAACATACGCGTATTAAGAGCTATTCCAACTACTAGGACTCTTAAAGAAAAATGTTTTACTTTTGCTTCTAAATATTTTTCTAAAATGCCCCCTCTAGTACAAAAGCCTGCTCCTTGTTCTCTAAAAAATTTAACAGTATTACACCTACCAGAATTTAACGTACAAAGTGCAGATTTTGAAGATTTTTTGCAGGCCCAGAATTTAGAGGAGCTCTCCCTCGAAAAATCTACAATCACTGATAATGAATTACCTCTTTTGAGAGGCTTACCTCACCTAAAAAGGCTTAGTCTTAGAAAAACAAAAGTTACAGATGATGGGTTGTCTGTTTTCTCTGAAATGAAAGGCCTACAAAAGCTCTCTCTCAGCTCCACTAAAATCACAGATGAAGGATTGTCTGCCCTCTCCGGTTTATCTGATTTAGAAGAACTATCTCTTGTTAACAACGGATTAACAGGTGTAGGATTGGTCCACCTGGGTACACTAATAAATCTGCAAATGGTTGATTTTACCTACAACAAAATTACAGACCAAGCGTTGCGCAACAGTAATTTGGAAAGATTACCCAAGCTAAAAATGGTTGATCTTAGTCTCAACATAAGAATCACAAATGACGGGTTATCTTTTCTAGCCACATTACCACATTTGGAAAGTCTTAGTCTTGTCGGTACATTTATCACTAGTACTGGATTACAAGTTTTTCAAGGATCATCTAAGCTGAAAATGGTTGATGTTAGTGGTACGAGAGTCACCGATAGTGCTCTGCCTCTTTTAGCAACATTAGCTAATTTAGAAGTACTTTCAATTGGCCCTTTCATCCTTTCGGATGCTGGATTAGCTCCTTTGTCTAGATGCGTAAACCTGAGGATACTCTCGCTTGCTGGAGCAAAAATAACAGATGCAGCACTCCCTTATATTTCTAGACTGTCCAAGCTTGAAATGCTTAATTTGGCGGACTCAAGAGTAACAAATGGTGGATTACCACGGCTTGCTCAACTCCCTAAGCTCGACGCGCTTGCTCTTCAAGGCACTCAAGTCACAGAGGCTGCCCTGCCTCTTATTTCAACAGAGCCCAATCTAACGCCGTTAATGACTCTTTGGCCACAAATGGATAATAGTAAGCTGAGAGTTTACTCAAAGTTTTTTGGCCGCAAGGTATCATACAATGACCGTGAAGAAGAAAAGAAAGAATAACCCTCAAACATCAAGTGCTACATAACCATGCCGCCGTCAACAGTGAGCGTCTGGCCCGTAATGTAATCGGAGAGTGAACTGGCTAAAAAAAGTACTGCATTGGCAATATCCTGCCCAGAACCCAATTTTTTCATTGCAATTTGACCTAAAATTGCCTCTTTTTGCTTCTCATTTAAAAGATCAGTCATATCTGTCTCAATAAAACCTGGAGCAATCGCATTCACGCAAATATTGCGCGTCGCTACCTCTTTTGCCAAAGCCTTGGTAAATCCTAGCATGCCCGCCTTTGCCGCAGCATAATTGGTTTGTCCAGCATTGCCCATTAAGCCCACAACCGATGAAATATTGATAATCTTGCCATAACGCCCCTTCATCATTGAACGAATCACACTTTTGCTCGTATTAAAAATAGAGGTTAAGTTTGTCTCCAAAACGGCATTCCAATCATCCTGGGTTAACTTCATTAACAATTGATCCTTGGTAATCCCTGCATTATTGACTAAAATCTGAACAGGGCCCAACGCTTGCGTTGTCTGTTCAATCCCCTCTTGTACCTGCACAAGATCCGATACATCTACCTTGAAAAAATGAATGTTTTTAGCATCAATCCCACACTCTTTTTGAATCTCAGAGAGCGCCTGCTCTCCCGCTTCACGATTGCGGCCAAAAAGAGCAATCCGTGCTCCCTCTCTTGCAAACCGATGCGCAATTGCCTTTCCAATCCCTCGTGTACCACCTGTAATAATTGCTACCTTCTGATTTAACAATAGCTCCATCTATCACTCTCCTAATTTTTGCAGATCTTCTACTTTGTTTATAAAAATCGTCGGCGCATCAACTTTCATTTGGCGGTTCATCCCCGATAAGGTTTTCCCACAGCCAATTTCAATAAAAAGATCCACCTCATCTCTTATGTGATCAATCGTTTGCTCCCATCTCACAGAATGCGTCACTTGCTCAATTAAATTGGTTCGGATTTCATCCACACTTTGGGCACGCTTGCCCGTCACATTCATCACCAAAGAAACCTCAGAATCTCCAATTTCACTTGCATTTACTTTTTTAGAAAGAGGCTCCAAAGCACTTTGCATCAATCCACTATGAAAGGCCCCGTGCACTTTTAGTGGAATCACACGCTTAGCACCGGCATCCTTTGCTGCAAGACTTGCCGCCTCAACTCCCTTTTGCGTACCAGAAATAACCGTTTGTCCCGGACAATTGTAGTTTGCCACCCATAGATCCTGAGGCAGGTTTAGCCCTTTTGCCAAAGCATCAATTTGCTCTGCCGAAAGGCCAAAAATAGCCGCCATTGCTCCATCAGTTTGCTCGCAGGCATACTGCATCGCACGCGCTCGTGTCTGCACAAAAGACAAACAATCAGCAAACGAAAGACGCCCACTGGCACATACAGCCGAATACTCTCCCAAACTTAACCCCGCACAAACCGTAGGAGATAAATCTGGGTATAACTCCTTAATAGCGGCCAAAATAGCCATACTGTTTACAAAAATCGCCAGCTGACACTGTTCCGTTTGCACCAGTAATTCCTCTGGACCTTCAAAAATAACCTGTGAAAGCTTTTTACCCAAAAGCTGATCGGCAGAATCAAAGAGCTCTTTTGCGACCTTGCTCTGCTCATAAAAATCTCGGCCCATACCTACATACTGAGCCCCTTGTCCAGGAAATAAAAATGCAATTTTTCTCTTTGTCATAAAAACTCTACTCTTTAGTTAAAATTGAGGCGCCCCAGGTAAATCCTGCGCCAAAAGCTACAAGCAACAAGTTTTCGCCCTTTTGAATCTCTTTTTCTCGCACCAACTCATCAAACGCAATGGCTATCGCTGAAGCTGATGTGTTTCCATACTTATGTAAAGTCAAAAAAACCTGATTCTCGTTAATGGCAAAGCGCTTAGCAATCGCATCAATAATGCGCTTGTTTGCCTGATGTGGCACCAGCCAATTGACATCCTCCTCGGCCATTTGAGCCTGATCCAAACACTGCTTTGCCGCACTCTCCATGCGTCTGACAGCATGTTTAAAGACTTCCTTACCTTCCATATGGATATAGTGCAATCCCTGCTCCACACTCTCTTTCGAAGCAGGTCTTCTAGATCCCCCCGCTGGCTGAATCAAGAGCTCTGCTAGCTGACCATCGGCCCCCAAACAGATCTCCTTCACCAGATAGCCCGATCCCTCGCTGCTAACCACCGCAGCCGCCGCACCATCTCCAAATAGTACGCAGGTATTGCGATCCTTAAAATTAACAATAGAGGAGAGCTTTTCTGAAGCGATCAATAAAATATTTTTATAGGTTCCTGACTCGATAAAGCTTTTGGCCATCGAAAGTCCATACAAAAACCCAGTGCAAGCTGCTTGAAAATCAAGGGCTGCTGCCTGTGGCGCCCCCAATGCCTGCTGAATCAAGGCAGCAGTGCTAGGGAAAATGTAATCGGGAGTTAAAGTAGCCACTAAAATAAGATCTACATCTTTTGCTGTGATCCCCGCATCCTCTAAAGCCTTTTGAGCCGCTTTTGTCCCCATATCCGAAGTAAACTCATCGCTTGCGGCCAAACGACGCTCCTTCATACCCGTACGAGTAAAAATCCAATCATCCGTTGTCTCTACAATTTTTTCTAGATCTTCATTTGTTAAAACATTTTCTGGTAGATAAGAACCACTACCTATAATTTTAGCTTGCTTTTTCACTATTTAAAATCCTTGAGTTGAAACCCACTCGAAAACCAAAAATTTTAACAAAATCTCCTTTAAAATAAAAGGGATAATCCGAACAATGAGGGCATATGAACCTACCAATCCCCCTTACAAAACTAATCTGCTTACTCAAAAGGTTGCCTGGCGTGGGCAGTAAGAGTGCCGAGCGCTTTGCCTTTCAGATGTTAAATTGGCCCCAAGATTCTCTCTCAGAGCTTGGTGATTTGATTAAAAACATTCAAAAAGAGCTAGAGTTTTGTAAAGAGTGCGGAACCCTCATAGAAAAAATTGAATGTAGCTTTTGCGCATCCCCTAGACGAAATCAAGAGCTTTTGTGCATTATCGCCACATTTAAAGATGTTTTTTTAATGGAGAGCACACGGGAATACAATGGCATCTATCATGTTTTAGGCGGGATCTTTTCGCCCTTACAAGGAAAAACCATTGCACCAGCTGTTATCCATTCTCTTATAGAGCGCATCGAAAAAAATGAGATCCAAGAAGTGATCTTGGCTCTTGATCCGACGCTTGAAGGAGATGCAACGGCACTTTTTTTAAAGGAGGAACTTGCTCCTTGTGGCGTCAAAATTTCTCGTCCTGCCCTAGGTCTTCCCATGGGAAGTTCATTGGATTTTGTCGATGGCGGAACTCTTGCCCGCGCCCTATCAGGTCGCAGTTCTTATTAAATATCCATTGCAAAAATAGAAACGGATGCCTACGATCTCCACTCTGCTATATGTAACCCTTGTGGCTCTAATATGAAACGTGCTTTTTTATTATTTTTCTTCTGCGTAGTCAACCTCTCTCTCTTTGGTCAGCAATATGAAAACATGGTTGTTGAAAAAATTGAGATCACGATCAACACTCCCAAAGTATTAGATAGTGAAATCAAGGCGGTCAAAGCGCAACTGCAAACAAAAGAAAAAGAGCGTTTTTCGCACAGTGAATTTGACCAAGATCTCAAGCAACTTGCCGCCGAATATGATCGCGTGGAAACTAGCTACAAGATCGTGGATCAAAAATTGCATATTCTCCTCAGCCTCTGGCTCAAGCCCCACATCCATGCCATCTACTTTAAAGGAAATGAGAACATCTCCTCCAAGAAACTGAATAAAGAGTTGGACATTGACCCTCAAACGATCTTTGAGCGAGAAGAATTTATTAAAGCCTTCAATAAACTCAAAGCTCTGTACGTTAAAAAAGGCTACTTTCAGGCACAGCTTGATTATGCCATTATTCCGATTGAAAACAGTTCAGAGATTAACATTGAAATCTCTGTCAACGAGGGGCTTTCTGGAAAAATCAAAAAAATTGAATTTCGCGGAGTCACTTCCACCGAAGAAGATGAAATCTATGCTGCGATGGTCACTAAAAAATACAACTATTTTTTAGGCCTGATTTCCAACTACGGATGTTATCATCCAGAGATGATCGAACATGATAAGATGACCCTGGTTAATTACCTGCAAGACAAGGGCTATGCAGATGCAAGCGTACAAATAGAGGTCGAACCTGCTGACAAGAAAAATCGTATTATCCTGATCATCACGATTGACAAGGGAGCTTGCTATCGGGTTGGAAAGATTCACGTAGAAGGCAACACACTTTTTTCAACAGAGCTTATCCTAGAACAGCTAACGTTTGGTTCCAATTGGGTCTACTCCCCCGAAGGGTTAAGAAGTTCTGTAAAAGCCGTTACTGATTTATATGGAAGCCGTGGGTATATCGATACAGCCGTTGACATGTCTCTGACTCTGCGAGAGGACTATCCCGTTTATGACATCTCCATTATCATTAACGAAGAGGAGCAATACTGCGTGGGCCTTGTCAAGGTTTTTGGTAATTTACATACACACAACCGTGTGGTCCTGCACGAGTCACTCATGTGTCCAGGAGAGCTTTTTGACAATCGACGCCTAGAGGCAACAGAACATCGCCTACTCAACACAGGTCTTTTTGAAAATGTTAATGTCTATGCGGTGCAATCTCAATTAGAGGATCCATGCGCCACAAATACCTACCGCGATGTTTTCATTGAGGTGGAGGAGACAGATACTGGAAACATTGGCCTCTTTGGTGGATTTAGCTCCTTAGACCGTATGTTTGGAGGAGTAGAGCTTACAGAGCGTAACTTTAACATTGCGGGACTTACAAAGATTTTTCAAAATGGACCTGGTGCACTACGTGGTGGTGGTGAATTTGCCCATATAAAGCTTAATCTCGGTGATCGACAAACTGCCTACACCTTTCAGTGGACAAAGCCCTACTTTATGGATACCCCCTGGATTGTCGGAGTTGATCTTGAAAAGGCCAATAACCGCGCTCTTTCAAAGGCGTACGAAGTAAATACGTATGGTGGAAATGTACACGGGATCTATATTTGGAATAACTATCTAAAAAGTGACATACACTACCGTGCCATCCACACCAATTTGGATTTCCGTGGGAATCCTCCCCCGAAAGATGCTAAGATACCTGATGGTACGGGACTGATTTCTGCGGTGGGTGCAGCCTTTGTATATGACTCCACTGATCGTCCAAGATGCCCAACTTTAGGCCTTCGCTCGCGCCTCTCCTATGAACTAGCTGGAGTAGGAGGCAACTTCCAATTTATGAAGTGGTCCTACCATAACACCTATTACTACCCATTTTCTATGAGGGGTACGTTTAAATTTAGAGGAGATATCGACTTTATTCACACCTGGGGATCAACAGATCCCATTGATGTTCCTATGAGTGAGCGCCTCTTTTTAGGGGGTGAAACCACAGTACGTGCGTACAGAAACTATGTAATTGGCCCCCAAGAAGCTCAAAATCAACCTATTGGTGGCCTTTCTGCCTTCCTGCTTTCAGAAGAGTACCAGCACAATCTGCTGCTCAATCCCCGGCTTGACCTCTTTTGTTTTGTAGATGCTGGTTACGTTACAGACAAGGAATTTACGATCGGTCGTTATGCCGCCTCAGCGGGTTTGGGCATTCGTGTAGAAGTGATGCGCAATATGCCTATTATGCTTGGATATGGTTGGCCAATGCATCCGATTGGAAAGGATAGAGAGGGCAGACCTGTCGATAACGCTCAACGCTTCTTCTTTGCTGCGGGAGGAAATTTTTAGGATCAATCCTATAAATTAGCTTTCATCAAAAAGCGAAAAAAGGGTATTTTGGCAAACGATCTCATTATAATTGACCAAAGGAGATAGTCATGAAAAAAATTTCTTGTTTATTATTGCTTGCCATTGGCTTGCTAGCTGCCAAAACACCTGTAGAGGGGCAAGAGCTCAATGTTGGTTTCATCAACTTCAAAAAGTGCATTGAAACCTCCAAGCAAGGGCAGCAAGAGAAAAATGCTTTTGAGGCGTTAAAGGCGCAAATGGGGCAAACACTCGAAAAAACGGACAAAGAGCTTGCAGAACTTGCTCAAAAACTTGAAAATCAAGATTACCTAGATAGTCTTTCACCTAAAGCAGAAGATGAATTAAAGCAACGCTTTCAGGCTTTAAGCCAAGATTTTGCAAGGTATCAAAACCAATATTATCAATTATTGAATCAAGCAAACTACAAAATGCTTCAAACTTTACATGAGACTGTAAGTCAGGCTGCCGAGAAGGTACGTAGCGACAAAAATTTGATGTTGATCATCAACGAAGATTCAGCTTTTGCCTACAGCAAGTCACTTGATTTCACTGCAGAGGCAATTGTGGAGATGAATAATCAGTTTGAGAATGACACCACAACTGATGCCATTGCAAGCAGAGACTAATTTGATACCAAGATGAAAAAGAAATCCACCTATCTAATTTCAGAGCTTGCACAAATTACAGGATCTGAGGTTATTGGCGATCCAGATTATCCGATAGATGGTATTGAAAACATAGATGCAGCCGGGCCTAGCCAGGCTGCATTTTTAGATAATGCGCTTTATCAAAAAATTCTTTCTGTCAGCAAAGCAGGAGTCGTGATTATTTCGGGCTCGATTGCCAAGCCTGAGGGTAAAAACCTGCTCATTCACCCAACGCCGACATTGGCATTTCAAAAACTCATTGAGCTCTTTATAGAACCTACGCTCTCTGGTTTTATCGACATTCACCCCTCGAGTGTAATCCATCCAAGTGCAATTCTTGGTGAAAATGTTCGCGTTGGACCAAATGTAACGATTGATCAGAATGTAACCATTGGGGATGAGAGTGTCATAGAGGCGGGCAGCTATGTTGGGGCAGGATGCTCGATAGGCACCCATTGTCACCTTTATCCAAATGTTGTAATCAACAATAAGTGTCGCCTTGGAAAGAGAGTCATTATTCAATCAGGAGCAATTATTGGTGCTGCGGGCTTTGGTTATTTCACTAATAAGCAGGGAAAGCATCATCATTTGCACCACCTAGGCTGTGTAATTTTAGAAGATGATGTTGAAGTTGGAGCCAATACTACCATTGACAGAGCCCGCTTTAAGGCAACCGTTGTCAGACAAGGGGCAAAGATTGACAATTTGGTACAGATTGCGCACCAAGTAGAGATTGGCCAGGACAATTTAATTATTTCGCAAGTTGGGATAGCGGGCTCCACCAAGTTGGGTAAGCGCGTGATTGTTGGCGGGCAGGTTGGCATTGCGGGCCATATAGAAATTGCTGATGATGTCATGTTTGCTGCGCGCGCAGGTGTTAGTAAATCGATCCCTGACAAAGGGATTTATAGTGGTGCTCCTGTAGCTCCTATTAAGGAGTTCAACAAACAGTTTATTCGTCTGCGATCCATTGAAAAGCTCATTAACAAAGTCAAACATCTTGAGAAACAGTTAAATGAATTACAGGATTCATAACTCTTTTGGCTAGCCTTTTTATTAAAGCGAAGGCAGGGCCTTCGCACTCCAAATAGACTTGTAACCTCCTTTGGAGTGCGAAGGCCCTGCCTTCGCTTTAATAAAAGAGGATTACCGATTTATAGTCGATTCAATTTAGAGTGACACACTCAAGTGTCAGATTTTGAAGCTAGGGGAAGCTTGGAGAACGAAGGTTACCATAGTTGGTTTACAAGTTCGAAAGCAATGCCTAGCTTTAAAAGATGGTGCTTGAGTGTGTCACTCTAAATTGAATCGACTATAGAACTACCAAAAAATGAAGATCCATTGAATCGACTATAGAGGCCTAAAAATAAAAGGATTTGATCATGAGTGTTTTAAGGATGCGCCGATCCAAGGACTCTAAACTAATCTGATTACTGCGCACTAGCTCACAAAGAATTCCAATTGCCTCACCAGGGTTGCCACTGAGTAAAAAAGCCTCATATCCTTCGTTAAACATCTCTAATATTCTTGCTTTCAACGCCTCACCCGAAAGATTTTTAGGGCACTGATGCAAAAAGAGGGTCCTCATTCCAATAAACTGATGCCCCGTGCGAGCTGCTCCCGTTTTTGCAACATCTGCTCCAAACTTTAAGTTTGTATGGTCAATCACCTGCATCGATAACTTAGGTGGCAAATCACGTGCTACCACCCCATGCGCTTGCCGCACTCCCCTACGGATTGCCTTACGCTCCTCTGCATTTAAAGACAATTGCAAACACTTCTTATCAAAGTCATGGTCAAAAAGAAAATGGACGCCCATCGGTTTATTTTGGCCCATCATCGCCTTTCCCAAATCACTATAGTGTTGGGGCAATAATAGGTCGGACTTTGAATCATGATCCTGAAAGTAAAAGGTCAGGTTGTGTAAATAGTCGTTTCCAACCAAAAGAGGGATTTTAGAAAACTGTTGGTAGTGATCAATTAAATAGGTTTGACGCTGGTAACTGCCATGTTCAAATAAAAGCCCCCCAATCTGCCAACGCTGAATCACTTGACTTAGTTCATTTTGCAGCTGCGCATCATAAAGCGCCTCCGTACTCAAAAAACAAAGCTGGGCAACTTTATCCTCTAAGTTGGTCAATCGATCAAAAAAAGCTGTCGCCTTCTTAGACAATAGTTTCTCCCAAAAAGGAGAGTCCTTCTCCCCTTCTGCAACCGCTACAGGCGCTCTTGGGATCTGATCCTGGGCAATCCCCTCTTCCTCCGACTCTTTCCACTTACGACCCTTATAGTGCACACCCTTTTTCTTCCGACCATCATTCTGGTCATGGGGGTCATTTTCGGTTGCCTCGATTCGGTAGCGAGAATTGAACTCTGGTCTGTTTACATACATCTCAAAATATCCTTATATTCACTGACAATTTTATCATAAAAAAATTAAGAGACAATTAAGGTCTATTTAAGTTTTTTTATCAAACAAAAAAAATATTTTTTCGTGTTCACAGAGAGAGGTGCATCAAGATTTCTTAATATCACTCATCTAGACTCATTTAACGATTAAGATTCAAAAGGCTTGTTTTTTGTGAAAAAGTGCGATAAACTCTAAAATTCACATTGATTTGACGCGAAATATGACCTTTTTTTCACCTGACCCCACCCTCTCAAAGGAGCAAGCGGCCCTAAAATTAGCCAAACGCCTCGGCGACAAGGCTCTGATTGAAGCGCTGGAGCAAATGCTTCTTATTCGTAACTTTGAGCTTCGAGGCGAAGCGGCCTACCAACAGGGTCTAGTAGGTGGCTTCTATCACTCCTACACAGGACAAGAGGCGATCCAAACAGCTTGTGTTGCAGCATTTGGCCAAAATCATTGGTATACGGGGTTTTATCGCTGCCACGCTTTGGCGCTACTACTTGGGGCAACCCCTGAGGAGCTCATGGCAGAGCTCTATGGAAAAGCGACGGGCAATGCTAAGGGGCGCGGGGGCTCGATGCACCTCTATGCGGATCGCCTACTGGGCGGTTTTGCGATTGTAGGCGGCCATCTACCGATTGCCTGTGGTGCCGCCTTTTCGTTAAAGTATCAGGGCAAAAAAGATCAGCTCTCTCTTTGTTTTATGGGAGAGGGCGCTGTTGCCCAAGGTGCTTTTCACGAATCGCTCAATTTGGCAGCGCTTTGGGACCTTCCGGTTGTCTTTATTATCGAAAACAATCAGTGGGGTATGGGAACGCACGTCAGTCGATCCATTTGCACTGAGACCATTGCAGATAGACAGGCCGAAAGTTATGGCATGAAGAGCTACCTTGTCAATGGCATGGACTGGTTTGAATCTTACTTGGCATTTGAGCATATTTACAGGGAAGTTTTGGAAACAAGCAGACCTGTTTTGGTCGAGTGTGTTTGCGAACGTTTTCGTGGCCACTCGATCTCTGACCCAGGCCTCTACCGCACAAAGGAGGCACTTGAGGCTGCCAAAGCAAAGGATCCTATTTTGAGCTTAAAAAGTGATCTAATCGCACAAAAACTCATCGATGAGAAGCAGTTTAAGGAGCTAGATAAAAAGCAGCGTGAAGTGATGATTTCCGCCATGGAGTTTGCGCAAAAGAGTCCCGCTCCTGCAACCACAAGCTTGGAGGAGGATGTTTATGCCCCCTAAGATGCAATTGATTGAGATGCGCGAGGCCTTAAGGCAGGCAATGGACGAGGAGATGACCCAGGATGAGAGCGTTTTTATTTTGGGAGAAGAAGTTGCCGAGTACAATGGTGCCTACAAGGTAACCAAGGGTCTTTTGGACAAGTATGGCCCCAAGCGTGTGCTAGATACTCCCATTAGCGAGCTTGCCTTTGCCGGATTGGGCGTGGGAGCTGCCATGACGGGGTTGCGTCCGATCGTTGAGTTTATGAGCTTTAACTTTTCGTTTGTCGGATGCGACCAAATTATCTCGAATGCGGCCAAAATGTTTTACATGTCGGGTGGCCGCTTTTCTGTGCCTATTGTCTTTCGTGGTCCCAATGGGGCGGCGGCACAAGTCTCCTCACAGCATTCGCATTGTGTTGAGGCTCTTTATAGCAACATTCCTGGATTGATTATTGTCGCACCCAGCAACCCCTATGATGCCAAGGGGCTTTTAAAAAGTTCGATTCGCAACAACAACCCTATTTTGTTTTTAGAAAGTGAGCTCGACTATGGCCTAAAAGAAGAGATTCCTGTGGATGAGTACCTTGTTCCCATTGGTAAGGCGCATGTTGTGCACGAGGGGAATGCCCTTACACTGATTACACATAGTCATATGGTTAATGTGTGCAAGGAGATTGTGGCTGATTTTGCTAAGCAGGGCATTGGCATCGAATTGATCGATTTACGTACCATTAAGCCGCTTGATCTATCAACGATTCTCAAATCGGTGCAAAAAACCAATCGCTGTGTGATTGTTGAGGAGGGCCACTGGTTTGGGGGTATTGCAGCCGAAATTGGCTTTGAGATCAATGAATTTTGTTTTGATTTTCTAGATGCTCCCATTGCGCGTGTGTCGCAAAAGGAGACACCGATGCCCTACGCTAAAAACTTGGAGGCGGAGACGCTTCCCAATAGCCGCCGTATTAAAGAAACCATCCTAAAAACATTGGAGTAACATAAGCATATGCCGTTTACAGTTACAATGCCAAAATTGTCACCTACAATGGAAGAGGGACAAATTTCCAAGTGGCACAAAAAAGAGAATGATTTTGTGGAGGCAGGAGATCTGCTGTTAGAGATTGCCACCGATAAAGCGACCATCGAACACTACGCCCTGGATGAAGGTTGGCTGCGCAAAATTTTGGTGCTCGAGGAAGCATCTGCTGGGATTAATCGACCGATTGCGATTTTTTCAGTTGAAAAAGAAGAGTCCATTGAGGGATATACTCCAGAAGGAGTCGAAGAACCCAAAAAAAGCGAGCCAAAAACGATGCCAATAAAAGAAGAAGAGAGAGCCCCCGCTGCCCCACAAACAACAGGCCTTGCGCAACCCGCCTTTATGCCTGAGCCACCACCAAAGCTCAAAGGCGCAAAAGGACAGCACTCCTCTAAGCGCGTGGTTGCCTCCCCTCTTGCCAAAAAGATTGCCAAAGAGAAAAATCTAGATCTTAGCTCTGTAACAGGTAGTGGCCCTGCAGGCCGCATTACCGAAAAAGACTTAGCTCATGCGCAAGAAATGGGAATTGTCAACTTTTCGAAATCAGAGAGCCCCGAGCAAGAAGCGGGTAGCTTTGAAGAGATCCCCCTTTCTCCGATGCGTAAAATCATTGCACGCAGACTGCAAGAGTCCAAAACCTTTATTCCCCACTTTTACGTTAAAAAGAAGATCGACGCCGAGGCGATGATGGCACTGCGCTTGCAATTGAAGGCACTCAATCTAAAGGTAACGCTCAATGATCTGATCATTCGAGCTTCAGCCCTAGCGCTTCGCAAACACCCTGAGATCAACCGTGGCTTTAACAGCGTCAACCAAACGATTGTCCAATTTAAAACGGTAGATGTTTCTGTGGCCGTAACACTTGAAGAGGGGCTGATTACTCCCATTATCCGACAAACAGACTACAAGGATCTACAAGAGATTGGAGTAGAGATGCGCACGCTGGCCCAAAAAGCGCGTGAACATAAACTCCAAGAGCATGAGTATAAAGGGGGCTCCTTTTGTATTTCTAACTTGGGGATGTATGCGATTGATGAGTTTTTGGCTGTGATTAACCCACCGCAAGTGGCTATTTTAGCTGTAGGTGGCATTATGGATGAGCCTGTGGTCAAAAATGGAGCGGTGGTTCCAGGAAAGACGTTATCGCTGACACTCTCATGCGATCATCGTGTGATTGATGGGGCCATGGCAGCGACCTTTTTAAATACGCTGCAGCAGTTGCTAGAAAACCCCGTCTCTCTGACGATCTGATGCGGCACACTGCCAGACATTGTTTTCTTTTTTAAAGGTGACGATATTTCCATCGGTCTTCTGGTAGGATATTTGCGTAAAGTTGGTACTGGGCTTATGTCCCCCTAGCACATTGTCAATCATAAGATTTCCATTCTCCCCCCTTTCTGTACAGTGAATTGAGGCAAAGGGCATGCGACAGGGGAAAATTGTGAATGGACGATGGCCCAGACGCGAAGCTTCTCCTCCACCTTCCCAGCGTTGCGCATGCTGACTAACAGCATAGGCCCCTCGCATATTTTTATAACTATTATGCAGCCATGTGACGTGCAAACAGAGTTGACGGCCATTTAATGGATCAAAAAGAGAGTAGAGGGAAGCAAGGCTAATCGCTACCCCATAAAAAGGAGCTTCTATCGCCCTTGCAAGAGAAAAAATAGGGTCTGTAATCAATAGCTTTGCCTTATAACCCTCACGTCCCAAAAGGCAAGAGCCCAAAATGTATAGCCACGCAAAGGGAATACGGACAACGTTGTACACCATACTAACCACAGCAGCCAAAGGCGCCCCCACAATTGCCCCCGGTCCAGCAAATAGATCTTGCAAAATCACGTGCTCTTCAACAAAAGGTGCGTGCCCACTGCCATTCTCATTGAGTGTAGATGTATTCAAATAACCTAAAAACTTATGTTCGTTATTCGCACTATCCCGAAATCTATACTCTGCCGGACGCCAATGCGCATGGCCCCACAGCTTCCCCCTTTGGTAGATAACATCCTGACCAGGATTATCACTACGCATCAGAGTAAACTCTTTCTTTGTAGCCGCAACAAAGAGGATCCCAGCAGCACCTGTGGCTAACGTTGCAACCGTTGCAATCAGAGCCTCTTGGGGGATCTGCATAAATAGCTCACCCAGCTTGGCCAACGGCGTAAAAAGCCTCTCAAAAAAGGTATCTAGTGAAATCTCAGGCCCGACAATCGTAAGTGTAAAAACCACGGCCGCCACCGCCACAATACGCATGACCATACGGGTGGCAGGGTATTTGGAAAATATCGGGATATACTGTCCGTAGACCCCCTTGTTAAAATCTTGGGGCACCTCAACAGCGCGATTCAAATCTGTAACTGCTCTTGAAAATGTAGGCATAACTCTCTCTCTTTCAATCTATTATAAAGATAAATTAAATAGAGATCAATTTTTAAAAGAAAGTTTATCTTGGAGGGTACGCTTTTGCTGCTTCAATGCCTCTAATTGCTTGAAGGTCTCTTTTTTGTTGCTCTCGGTCATCGTATCAATCAGATCTCGCTCATGCAGAGCAATGATCTCAATCTCATTGCTCAAGAGCTCCTCTTGGAGGTTCGACTTAAATATTTTTCTAAAAAAATTAATTGACAATCTAAGAGGATCATAGAGCCTAGGCAAGAAGCGCAGGTAGTCAAAGCGCTCCCTTCTCTCGCGATTTTCAAGGGCAATTTCTGCAGAAGAGAGGGTGAAAAAGAGGTAGTTTTCGCACAAATCGACCACCCGTTGGTGCGCAGGAAGAGCGTAGATGATATTGGCAATTAATTTTACAACAGCTGGGATAAACAAAAGGGCATCGATAAGCTTTACAGGAAAGTAACGCCAGCGCTCTTTGGCCATAAAAATGGTCACATTTCCAAAGAGTTTTTCCCCAATGCGCCAAAAAGCCATATCATCGAGATTTGCAAAAATAGAGAGCTGTGATTGAATAGCGGGTGAAAGAGTCTGATAAAACTGCTCATCTCGCGGGCCAGGCAGGGGTGGATTAAAGGCGTAGGCGTGATCGATCAAGCTGTGCGAGTAGAGGGCGACTTGCATGGCAAGAGCCCCTCCCATGCTGTGGCCTGTGACAATAGGCAATTGTCCCGTTTGCTCATACAAATCACGTAGCTGTTTATGAATTCTTCTCCACGAGTGCGCATAGACATCTGTAGCGGAGCCATGCTCACCAAGGTTTGCTAAAATCGAGCCCAGCATCATTGGTTGCGAGGGCCAAAGCTCTGTTCCCTGACATAGGTAGATCGGCGGGTGCTCCTCTAAGGGAGTTAAGCTAATGGTTTTGACGCCTTCTGCCAAAAGATGTTGATTGCAAGCAAACGAGACGAGAGTCCCCTCTTTTTCAAAGTGAGGCACCTGCATGATCTGCTGATCGATTTCTCGGTAGGCTGCTGCAAAGCTCAAAAGGGCACATGCTACGCGCGCTCTTTTAATAGGGTCTGCAATGCCACTTGCCAAGCGTAGGTCTTGGCGCACCTGCTGCAACATCTTTGCATCTGCGCGCAAGCGAAAGGTTTTAAAAAATTTCGCCAAAAAACCAGGGGGAGTTGCATCTACATCAAAGTAGTCCTGCCAATTGCTACACTCGCCAAAAGAAATTGGTTTCACCTCAGAAACATCGGGAAGGGTGCCATACTCAAATACTTTTAAAAGTGCTCTGGTAAAGTCGACTGTCACAACAGCCCCTACTGCGTACATGCGTAAAAACCCATCATTTCGGATGATTTGGGGGAGGGTCTTATCTTTCTTTTTGGGGAGATATTCCGACCAAAGTGCACGAACTATGGCGTTTGCATTTTCATGCTCTCCTCGCTTGCGCACCTTTTGCACACAATAGAGATAGAGGTTTTGTAAGGTTTGTCGGTTTTCTGGTTTTGAGGGCTCTTTTGGGGTCAGAGAAAATGCTTGCTTTTGATATAGAAGAAAATTGAAATCTCTTTGTTTTATCAGCTCCTCTAACACATTCAGAGTCCCTTTGGTTTTTTTAAAATCTCAGAATAGATCACCATGCTCTTTAAGGGATCATCTGCAAAAGGCACTCTCAAGCTCTTTTTACGCCGCACCTTTTTTTGTTCACGCACAAAGGCCTCGCTTGTGATTTTCTCTCTAAATTCTGGTGCGATTTGAGATTCTAGGTGTCGTTCATCCAGCGTACCCAATTTTTCCCGCTCTTCAATCTCCGAATGATACTCGAAATCCTTTTTGACCACACGCGAGGTCGTATGATGTTCTCGCTTTGCCTCTTGGGGCAATGCAAGGGTTTGCGGGGGACGCCTTGCAGGAGGTTTTCCTTTTTGTCTCTCTTTTTCCTTTTCCTTCACACGTTTTACATCAATAAAGAGCTTGCGCAAAAGAGGGACAAACAAGACAAGCAAGATGACCAAGAAACCAAGTACATCACTAAACCAATCCATCTCTACTCCTCACTGGTATCTCCTTCTGAGATAGACTCGCGCATCTTAGTATCTGCCTGGACATTCTTTAGGCGCAAGTAATCCATATACCCTAAGTTTCCCTCACGCAGGGCATCTGCTATTGCAATAGGAATCTTAGCTTCTGCCTCTACAAAATGGGCGCGCATTTTTGCAACCTCAGCAATGTTTTCTCGCTCCATTGCCACAGCCATCGCTCTGCGTTTTTCAGCTTCAGCCTGCGCAATGCGCTTATCAGATTCCGCTCGATCAGCACGCAGTCTGGCTCCAATGTTTTCGCCAATGTTGATGTAGGCAATATCAATCGATAAAATTTCAAAAGCTGTTTGCGAATCGAGCCCCTTATCAAGCACAAGCTGGGAAATTTGCTGTGGATTTCCCAAAACATCCAAGTGTGTTTCGGCCTGACCAATGGCATTAACAATCCCCTCTCCTACACGCGCAACAATTGTCTCCTCGGTAGCTCCTCCCACCAATTGGGCCAAGTTTGTGCGCACAGTCACCCTTGCGCGACACAAGAGCTGTACCCCATCTTTTGCAACCCCTACAATGTACTCGCCTTGTGCCTCATCTGGACAATCAATCACCTTGGGATTTACAGAGGTGCGCACCGCATCCAAAACATCACGGCCCGCAAGGTCAATCGCGGTCGCTTGCTGCCACGTAAGCTCAATATTTGCCTTGTCGGCAGCAATCATCGCCCGCACAACTTCCAGCACACGACCACCTGCTAAAAAGTGTGTCTCTAAATCGTTTACAGCAATTTGCTTGAGACCTGCCTTATAGGCATTGATGCGTGCATTAACAATAATGCGTGGTGGGATCTTTCTAAGGCTCATCCCAATAATATTAAAAAGGGCAATCGGTGTCCCAGAGACAAACGCCTGAAACCAGAGACTAATAAATTTGCCAATCATGGCAAGTACCACCAAGGCTACGATTGCCAAAAAGATGATTAGAATATAAAACTCCAATCCCAATGCTGCGAAAAATGTCATTTTGTTTGATCCTCTACTATAATTTTAACAATAAGATGTGCGCCCTGGCCCCCAATAACCTCAATCTTTGTGCCCTTTACAAGATATCCTGTTTTTGAGACTGCTTGCATCCGCTTTCCCTCTACTTTAATATGGCCTGCGGGCTTTAAATCCGAAAGAGCAACCCCTTTCTTTCCAATAAATTCCTTAGCAAACTTAGAGGCTACATAGCCCTCCTGGTCGCTATCTAAATACATATTTTCGCCAGCTCGCCCCGTTTTAATCCGCCAAAGAGCAAAGCGCATCAAACAGCCCACTACAAATGCAATCGCCAAAATATATAAAACAACAGCTATCAACGACTCAGATGTCATGGCAAAAAGAGCTACACTAAAGATCAGCAAGACAATTCCCAAGGCAGCAGCAATACCACCTGGCAAAAAAAACTCTAAAAAAATAAGCAACAAGCCGATCCCTAGCAAGACATAAGCAATCATTGCGTTTTTTCCTCTACAACTATTTTACTTCCCTCAACGCTTGCAATCACAACAGCTGTCGATTTTTCAATAAATCCCCCGTTGCTCACAGCATCATAGAGCTCTCCTGCAATCTCCACCTTGCCAGCTGGTCTTAAAGGAGAAATCACAACCCCCTCGCTGCCAACCAAGGGCAATGTTCCCCTCTTGGCGCCACTTACATACCCTTTTTTCGAATCCTGCTCTCCCTTTAAAACCAAAGGAGAAAAGAGCGCAAGTTTTCTTGTAATATAGCGGCTCGAGATCGCAATTAAGATCACCCCCACAACAAAGGTTGCAGAGAGCCAAATCAATCTCTTTAAAATATGAGCCCCTGCAGCATTTAAAGTATTGGTATCAAAATCAAAACTTACATCCTTGATTCCCGGTAAAAGCAGAGCCACTATGGCCCCAAGGGCCATCAAAATCCCCAAAATTCCAATCACACCAAACCCTGGAATCACCAGAACTTCCACCAATATCAGGGCAATTCCTGCAATTAAGATGATTAACTCCAGCCACCCCACTAGCTGCATGGCAAAGCTTGCCAGGATAATAAAGACCAAACAGACAAGGCCAAGGCCCCCTGCAACGCCAAATCCTGGGGTATTTAGCTCCATGTAAAAACAGAACATCATCCCCAAAAAGAGCAGTGATGTCACAATTGGGTTGGACAAAAAGGCAAAAAAACGGGTCTTCCAGTCCATCTGATAGGAGACAATCTCGGCATTAGGAATCTGCGCAAAAAAGGGATAGGTAAACAAGAGCTCTTTCGAGGCTGGCCACTGCCCCTCTAGCTTCTCAGCTTCTGTAATGCCCCCAATTTTTTGCGGGGACAAGGTAATATTTGCCACCCCAAATTGCATTAATTGCTTGGCATTCAAGGTTAAGAGTTTATCTTTTTTAGTGATGATTTGATCTTCTGGTTCAACCTCATCGGCATCATGTAGTTGTACGACCTTTCCATCTCGCCATACCAAAAAGAGGTCTGCATCAACCATCGCCTCTGCAATGAGGGGGTTGCGATCAAAAAAGGCTGCGCGATTTGCAAAATCTGCACGGATTGCCGAATTAACCTTTTCTGAGGTTGCCTCTCCCTTTTGCGTTACCGGCTGGGCGGCTCCCATACTTGCATCTTTTACAATGGCGATAAAGCGAGAGGAGTAGGCGAGCATAGCACCTGCAGAGATCGCCCAATTATTGATGTAGGCAACCACAGGAATATCGTGCTGAATATCCATTTCCTTGAGGGCATCGGAGATTTTTTGCGCCGAAAAGACCTCTCCTCCTGGGGTGTCGAGCTCCAAAATAATAAAGGCGGGTTTAATCTCTTTGTAGTAATCGAGTGCTTTTTTCACATAGAGCCACGTTCCCTGATTGATAGAATTCTTATGGTCTCCAATGTAGATATGGCCAATTTTGTTTTCACCATCTGTGTGGTACGTAATTGCTTGCGCAAGCTCTTGTTCCAAAGGAGCGGCCATTAAAATGGATTGGCACACAAACAAAAACAAGAGTACTTTTTTCAACATGCCCTCGGTATATCACACTCTATAGTATTCAAGAAATAGAGTTTTTTTTGTGTAAATCAGGAGTTCAACTCCTGATTTACACAAAAAAAAGGAGAGTGTGTTATAGTGAAGGTATATGTTTAAGAGAAAAATGCACGATGAGCTCAAAAGCATCGCACAATCATACCCCGTAGTCACCCTCACTGGACCAAGGCAATCTGGAAAGACAACCTTAGTAAAGGAGGTCTTTGGCAATAAACCCTATGCAAACCTAGAATCTTTGCAAACCAGGGAGCTTGCCGAGACCGATCCCATAGGTTTTCTGGATCGATATCCAGATGGTGCTGTATTAGACGAAAGATCGGGTAGGAGGAGCGCGAAGCTCCGTCCCCCCACACCACCCGGCATACGGTTCCGTACCAAGGCGGTTGATTAAACATTAGCAAACTTATCAAAGTAATGCATTAAGCCATGATAACCTCT
>Ga0180433_10002301_pt1 | contig 29707 bp, 29 predicted proteins | sample SS_ome_8_FD_132980 | JGI IMG/M metagenome (GOLD analysis project Ga0180433, IMG submission 132980) | Hypersaline lake sediment archaeal communities from the Salton Sea, California, USA - SS_1_D_1 metaG | ecosystem: Environmental > Aquatic > Non-marine Saline and Alkaline > Hypersaline >... | reverse complement strand
AGCTCACGGGGCATTCCGATCCCCAGGCACAATCCGGTAATGATGAGCAGATTTACCAGATTATCCGTAAAGAGACCGATGAATCCATCAATATCTCCGCGAATGAAAAGCGGTACTCGAAATGCATTCTCTTTCATATCCACTATGCTCCTGCTCCTCACTCTGATAACAATAGGTACTCATCGATAAGTGACTGCCGTTTCTACGACACCAGTATTGCTGTAAATCTTCAGGGATGATGAGTTGATGCTCCCTCATCAATCCTTCATCTCCAATGATTCTATTACCCCGGCACCGACGGAATCACCCCAGACATTAATAGTCGTCCGAAAGCGATCGAGAAACCAGTCGATAGTGAGGATCAACCCGATACCTTCAACCGGAAGACCCACCGCTCTCAAAACAATAACCATGGTAACCAGACCTGCTTCAGGAATCCCCGCTGCCCCGATAGCTGCAAGGGTTGCAGTAACAAAAACGATTGCCTGAGGAATTAAACCCAATTCAATGCCATACACCTGTGCAATGAACATCGCCGCAACCGCCTCATAGAGTGCTGTCCCATCCATATTAATAGTTGCACCAATCGGAAGGACAAAACTCGCCGTACGATTCGATATTCCATTTTCTCGCTCAATCGTATCCATAGTGATTGGCAGCGTTGCAGAGCTCGAAGCGGTTGAGAATGCGTTCAACAGAGCAGCACCAACGCCGAGCATAAATCGGAAAGGATTTCTCCGCAAGAAGAGGAAGAGTATAGCGGGGAGAACAATCATCCCATGAATGGTGAGTCCCAGAAAAACCGTAAAGCTGTACTTGCCGAGTGCAAGGAGCTCCGGCATAAAGCCCTTAAAACCGCCGGCGCTTCCTATTCTTGCCGAGATAATCCCAAAAATACCGAATGGCGCAATGAGCATAATCCACTCGATAATCTTCATTACCGCATCATTGAGCACCGAGATAACCTCAATTGCCCGCGATCCCCGATCACCGAGAACTGACAGTGACGCACCGACAAGCAATGAAAAGAGTATCAAGGGAAGAATGTCCATCCGCACCATCGCGTTGAGGACATTTCGCGGGAAGAGCCCCTCCTTACCAGAGCTCTTATCACCAACCAGAACTTCCATCAGGGTTTCGAGAACGTTTTTCTTCTCCTTGCCCAGTATCCTCTCCGAGAGAGGAAGCGTTATCTCTATTCCTGTGCCTGAGGATTGCAGCTCTCGTTTCGAAACGATGAGTTGACCGTCCCTATTCACAACCGGAACTCGATGACCCTTATCAGTCATGAGATAGAGATCGCTCTTTTCCTGACAATCTTCCCAGAATTTCACCTTAATTTTATGTGATGAAGCTGACTCTATGGTCCCCTTCATCTGCTGATCGATAAGCTTTAAAACATACTGTTCACCATACTGCTTTCTTTCCAGTGTTCCATTCGTGAGCACGACAATCGTATTATCACGACTGTCAATGGTATAGGCAAGATCACCGCGATTCTCTCCGGGTCTGATATCAGAACCGGGCTGTACAATATTTACGAGGATCATCCCAATGAGCACCGAAATACCTGTGGTTGTGAGATAGTATATTATCGTCCGTCTTCCAATCGCACCAAGGTTTCTGATATCACCAAGATTGGTGATGCCGACTATCATTGAGAGAATGACGAGCGGGACAACTATCATCATCAGGAGATTGAGAAACATCTCTCCAAGGAAGGAAAATCCTACTGCAAGATCAGGGAGCAGACCACCAATAACAACACCAACGACTATTGCTATTATAATTCCGTATAAAACATAAAAACGTCTTCTCTCCCCTCCATCCCTCTCCGAAGAAGAGCGATTGTCATCCATGAGCTCATTCCTCAACTATGTAAATTCGATTCAACAGGCTTCACTGTTCCGGAAAAGAATACCGAAAGTACCATGAAGGTAAGTTTGAATGCATATTCTATCGTGCAACAAGCTATTCCTGAAACTCATCTTTTTTATAACGATTCTCCTCCCAGTGCTCTTTCTGTATTGTTTTTCTGAATATGTATCGGTAATCATTTGAATTATCGATATTAAACTGGTCGAGTGGCACCCTGTTTGGTTCATCCTTATCGCTACAGCTGACAAGCAAAACAATTAGAATCAAACCGAGAAGCCTGATACACTGTCTCATAGCAGCTGTCCTCTCATTTGATAAATCTGCATTGAAAATTAAATTCATGAATATATTCAATCCGAAGATCAGCTCACTGGTAATAAGAAATCGTTTCCGTACGCTACAAGGTATCAAAATACATTCCCCGTTTCAATCAATATTTTATATCACCCTCTCGCCGCACCTATGGAAAGTGATACATATACAATGGGCGATAATCAAGAAACAAACCGCACTGCTCGGTAAATTTGTATTTGACTCAGAACTACAATGTGTATATTGTAATACTGAGAGTCCAGGGAGGGAATAACATGAATATTATCACAAGCTTACAGGCGTTCATTCACGGAAGATCTCTAACCACCGTACAAAGTCCAAGAACACCGAAACAGAACAATCCGGTCCCTTCCAGAGCAAACGCAGATCCGGGGAGTATATCTTTCCAGAAAGAGAGAGATCTCTACGAAGCGCTGAGCATTGCGCTTACCGCTCGGAGTCTGATTCAGAAGGCGATAGAAATATCATCACGACTTCGAAACCTCTCGCAGGAGGTGATCATCACCGGCAATAGAAATCCCCAGGAATACCAGCTCGCTCTCGCAGAGATAAATAATTCACTTCTAAAGATAAATAACTACTATACCTCACCGGTGTTCCACACGAGCCCTGTTAATCCACATCAATCATCCAACGAGGAGCCTCTTATCACCATCCCGGACATTCAGGATGAACTGAAAACAATTACCACGATAGCATCCAGTGAAGGTATGACCAGTAATGATATAGAAGAACTGGATAGGCAGATACAAAACATGAGAGCAAAAAGTTCACAAACTGACATCATCCAGTCAGAAAGAATACTCCCATCCCGCAGTATACGATTATACAATCACCACGATGAAAATATTAATCTCCTGGTAAAAAACACCGCTTCGAACATTATCGCTCATGCAGAACGTGCATCCTTTGCACAGGGCCATCTCAACTCCCACCGAATTATGACTCTTTTTCAATGAGTCGACATTTTGATTCTTGACTTTTTCAACAACGCTCTGTAGAGTGATAAATCCCGAATACCACCATCGGCACTCGAATGCACGTAGGGAGCAGGCAACAGTATGGAGATTTTCGACGGTTTCATAGCAGCGATCGCATCGGAATTTAAAATCAAATTCCATAAAGATGCCGAAGGTGCGTACAGCACCAATATAGAATTCGAAAACAACCGAAGCCAGGAAGTACTGATAACACTGTCAAAAGACGAATCCGGTGACCGAGTTATCAACTACTACTCAATTGTTGGAAAAGTAAAGCAGGATATCTGTGAGCTCTTTAAATACGCCTTACAGCTTAACACGACCTTTCACTACGGAGCGCTTGCACTGCTTAATAATACGTTAATTCTCAGAAACTCGATTCTGCTCCGCGATTGCGACCCCGAGAGATTTATGAAATCATTAACCTACATTGCTGCAAAAGCCGATGAACTTGAGGAACTCTTTATCAAGAAAAACATCTATTGATACGATCGCGATCCTCTCCCCTTACAGATTCTTCAATACACTCTCGATCTTCTGCGCATACCCCTTGATATGGTGAAAGTCCTTTACGGCGTCGACATGAAAAAAGACCACTAAATTCATTTTCATTATCAGAACAGCCCTGTCACTGTTAAAATCAACATATTGTGCTATCTTCTTGATCTCATCCTTAGCAGTATGCGAATTGTGATAGAGAATTATATAACAGACAATATCATCACCAAAGGGTGTCTTCTTATCAGCCAGAATGGTAACGTGAATGCTTTTAATCATCGCATAATTGCCATCTGGATAGATCATCTTGGTCAACCTTTGAATCGCTTGACTGTCCATCATCCACGGATTACCCTTAAGCACTTTCCGTGCAAATGGTGGGATCTTGCCAAATATATAACCCTCCGGAATATCCTGCTCCATCAAGCGGACCTTCTCAAAAACATCAACTCCATACTCGGAGAGTCCACTCAACGGTACTGCAAGGATTAAAACAACTATGAAAGCACTACTACTCAGCACACGCTTCATGACAGTTGCTCCTCACGATAATAAATTGAATTTTAAAATGATAATTACAGTGAACGATACGTATTGAGTTCACCATCGGTCCCAATAACATTAATATCGGATATTTCTGCCTGCCGAAATAGTATAATTCATGTATCATCAAATTATAGTAAAGATATACTATCCTCCCTATCAGTTGAATACCCTTCTCCGCGAAACAGTCTGTGAGGGGCATACCAGCACTTTTTTGCACTATTTTTTATGCGACATAATATTTTTTCATTGACATTTCAAACAAAAGGTATATAGGGTATCAGTAACATAACTCATTAAAAAAGTATATCTTCTTTTCCAGAAAAGTTCGGGATGATACTGCTAAGAGTGGGAGCAATAATAAATCCACAGTGAATGTTGTCCTGAGAATATCGTGTATACAACACCCTCTGAACCGGTATCATACATTACAGATAGATTTTCCCAATAGAAACGAGGAATTTTTCCGAAAGTTCTCCACGGAACGAGTAAAACAAACGGAATCTTGTCCTCCGCGTAAGAGTGTTTACTAAAAAGCCGCGATTAAACGGCAAATCAATCTCAAAAATCCTCCAGCTACAGAGGTACACCGGGGCATTTCATGGAACCTAAAAAGCATATTGTAAAGTATATCCGCAAAAGAGATGCGCGAATCGTTCCCTTCAATATCGAGAAGATAACCGATGCCATATTCAACGCAGCCAAGGCAGTCGGCGGGAGTGATCGTGAGGCTGCGAAAGGGATCACCGAATCCGTTGTTGAGATACTTGATATACTCTACAAGGATAAACAGGTACCGACTGTTGAAAATGTTCAGGATCTCGTTGAAAAAATTCTCATTGAGAAGGGCCACGCGAAAGTTGCAAAGGCCTACATTCTCTACCGAGAACAACACCGGAAGATACGAGATGGGAAAAACCTGCTCATTGAAGGTATTGAGCTTATTGAAAACTATCTCGATCAATCAGACTGGCGGGTAAATGAAAATAGCAATATGAGTTATTCGCTGCAGGGATTAAACAATCACATCGCTTCAGCAATTACTGCAAAATACTGGCTTGAGCGAATATACCCACCGGAGATCAGGAATGCTCATGTGGAATGTGATTTTCACATACATGATCTCGGACTCCTCTCTGCATATTGTGTTGGATGGGATCTGAAGGATCTCCTGATACGCGGCTTCGGCGGAGTCAGGGGAAAAGTCGAAAGCAGACCTGCAAAGCACTTTCGAAGCGCACTTGGACAGGTGGTCAATTTCTTCTACACGCTTCAGGGCGAGTCTGCCGGTGCTCAGGCCTTTGCAAACTTCGATACCTATCTCGCACCCTTTATCAGATACGACGGGCTGTCATACAATGAGGTGAAGCAGTGCATTCAGGAATTCATTTTCAACATGAATATCCCAACACGAGTTGGTTTTCAAACGCCCTTCACCAACATCACCCTGGATCTCAAGGTACCGAAGATCATTGCAGACGAATACGTTATCATCGGAGGCATCATACAGGATAAACAGTACCGGGAATTTCAGGAGGAGATGAATCTCTTTAACCAGGCCTTCGCAGAGTGCCTGCTGGAGGGAGATGCACAGAACAGGATATTTACTTTCCCCATACCAACCTATAACATTACAGAAGATTTTGACTGGGACAATAAAGCACTGAATAATCTCTGGGAAGTGACCGCACGGTACGGCATTCCCTATTTTGCCAATTTCATCCACTCGGACATGGATCCCGAGGACGCGCGATCCATGTGCTGCCGCTTGAGGCTCGATAATCGTGAACTCAAGAGAAGAGGCGGAGGTCTGTTCGGCGCCAATCCGCTCACCGGCAGTATTGGAGTCGTCACTATCAATATGCCAAAACTCGCCTTTCGTTCACCCGACACACCGAGCTTTTTCAATAATCTCACCGAGTTGATGAATAAAGCAAAAGACTCCCTGGAGATTAAGAGGAAGGTGCTGGAAAACTTCACCCAAAATAATCTCTATCCATACACCAAGCACTATCTTCACGCCATGTTCGAGAGAACCGAGAAGTTCTGGATCAATCACTTCTCAACTATCGGGATTATCGGTATGAATGAAGCATGCCTTAATCTCCTCGGGAAAGATATATCAACTGAAGAGGGGAAAACCTTTACCTTAGACGTTCTCGATTTCATGAGAGAGCGAATTGCACACTATCAGGAAGAAACAGGCAACCTGTTCAATCTTGAGGCCACCCCCGGAGAAGGAGTGAGTTACCGATTCGCCCTTCACGATAAAGGGACATTTCCCGAAATTATAACATCAGGTGTTGATGAACCATACTACACCAATTCAATTCACCTCCCCGTCAGCTATTCCGACGATATATTCGATGTCCTTGAGCATCAGGAGGAACTCCAATCAAAATTCACCGGAGGTACCGTTGTCCACTGTTATATCGGCGAAAAGATCGACAATACCCAAATAGTGAAGCTGCTCGTTAAGAAAATTTCCGAGAACTACGCAATCCCCTACTTTACCATTACACCAACCTTCAGCATCTGTCCAGTTCACGGGTATATACCCGGCGAGCATAAATACTGCCCCTATGAGCACACAGAAGAGGAGCTTGAGCTCTATGGGGTTGAAGTTATCTCCGAGGAGGAGAAGAGCGAGAAGATAGCAATGTAGCGATGACTATACTCCGCCAGATAGTACTCCATTCAAGAGAGGGCAATATAATTTTCGATTCAAAGTATACAAGGAGGAAAATTCGATGAAAACTGAAAAGAAAATACCGGTTGAGGTTTATTCTCGAGTGGTCGGGTATTTCAGGCCGGTTAATCAGTGGAACAAAGGAAAGAAAGAGGAATTTAATGAGAGAAAGGAATTCACGCTGAAACACATTGAAAGATCCATGATCTATGAATATAAAGGGACTTCATAAAACGTCACTCATCGATTATCCCGGCAAGATATGTTCTATTATCTTTACCGGTGGCTGCAATCTCAGATGCAAATACTGTCATAATCCTGAGCTGGCGTGCGATAGCTGCAATTTACAAACCATCACGAACGATGATGTGCTTTCATTTATAAAGGAGAGGGGCTCCCTGATCGACGGCATTTCAATCAGTGGCGGCGAACCAACACTCGCCAAAAACCTCTTCGATTTTATTCGATCAGTTAAGGATATACCACTCGCCGTAAAGATCGACACAAATGGATTGAATCCCGAGGTGATCGATCACTTAATACAGAACAGGCTCATCGATTATGTTGCCATCGATATTAAGACATCACCTGAAAAGTATGAAGGACTAACCAACAGGAAGGTTGATTTCTCACGAATAGTGCGCACGGTTGATCTCGTCAGAGCATCCGATGTCGACTATGAATTGAGAACAACCTGTATTCCCTCTTTCGTAACACTTGAGGATTTTGAAAGCATAAAAGGAGAGATCGGCCATGTAAAACAATACTTCATTCAGCAGTTTATTAACAATGTTACGCTTGATCCCTCACTTTCAAACTGCGAACCGTATCCCCTCTCAGTCCTCTATTCCTTTCGTGATTTCGTCAGAAGCTTTTCAGATATCTGCGAAATTCGAGGAATATAAATACCCTGCATAAAAAAAACTTGCTTATAAAACGCACCCGGCGTAAGGGTAACCGATATCGATTGTAACCCTTCGGATACCTCGGTTCCATATATGAAGAGCGTTTTGATCATATTCTCAATCCTCGTAATCGTTCCGGTTAACTCCGTTGCCGGAACGCTGAGAATTGAACCGGATCAGCGTATCAGCAGAGACGACTTAAAAGGGCGTACCCTTACGGAGCTCATTATTCTGAGAAATTCAATATTCGCAAATCACGGGTATGTATTTCAGAGTACTGCTTTGAATGAATACTTTCTTTCATGCAACTGGTATCACGTAAACAGGAGCTTTTCATCCGACACTTTGAGCGATGTTGACAGAAAAAACGTACAGGCAATACGCTCAATTGAACTGAAAAAAATTTCCAGGCTCAAAGAAGAGCTCACAAGCATCATTTGCAAAAAAATAAAATACTTCCTGAAAATGAGAATAACGAGAACCATCCCGCACGGCACTCAGAAAAACATCATGGATTACCTGCAACTTCATAATATGAATACTGAAATAACCGTTCCAAATTTCTTGAGCATACAACTCCTGCACGAAAAGAGCCGTGCTGACATGGATGGTATCATCCGGGACGCCATTGCGCACGACAGGACGGCTGCCTATAGAATTGCTCATTTCGATAATAACGGCATCCTGAGAATTCTCCAGTACTGTTATGCTGACTCGATCTCAGGAAAAAGGTGCCCAATAGCGTACTATTTCGACCAGAACGGCACAATCACACTTATCAGAGGTTCGGTGAGCCAGACGACTGTTGACTATGAATGGTACTTTTCCTATCTTCGAGATAAAATTATCTCAATCACATTAACGGTGACCTGTCATGGCGATTCCAGCAGGAAGGTAAAAACATTCTATCTCTGAGAGTGCCTCTGCTGATGGAATGAATGTCATGGATAAAATAGTATGTTTTTTACCAGCGTTAGATAAAAAATGAATGGTATGCCTCTTACCTATAAGCGAAACATGTCATGTACATAGACTCTCATACACATTTCGACCTCTGTATGGAAAATGCCGAAAGCACCGAGGATGCGCTGATCAGTGGACTCACCGATAATGACATTATCCATTCAGTACAAATCTCCATTGATGTCAGTGGTTTCCAGTGGTCGTTGGAATTCGCTCGAAGACATCAGGAACAGGGGATATTCTTTACACTGGGGATTCACCCCTCATCACATGCTCATGATGAAAATCTCAAATACCTATCGGGTCTCGTCGATACGATAATGAACTCGGCCGATTCATCTCTTCTTTTCGGCATAGGAGAAGCAGGTCTGGATTATTACCGTATGAGACAACCGAAATCGATGCAAAAAAAATCTTTTGAAACCCAGATTACTCTGTCGAAGATATGGAATCTCCCGCTCATTGTCCATACAAGGGATGCAATGGAGGACACTTTGCTGATACTGAAAAAAAATACGCCGGCAAGAGGAATAATGCACTGTTTTTCCGGTAACAGGGAAGCAGCCCGTGAGGTATTGGATCTCGGCTTTCATATCTCCTTCGCCGGCAACCTCACGTACAAAAATGCAAAAACCCTTCAGGATGTTGCAACATATGTTCCTCTGAACAGGTTACTCCTTGAAACAGATGCGCCCTTTCTGGCTCCGGTACCGTTGAGAGGTAAAAGGAATCGGCCAGAATATGTTATACATCTCTACGACTTTATTGCCGAATTGAGAAATATTTCCCTCGCCACACTGAAGGAACAGATACTGACCAACTTCACCGCTTTAACAGAACGGTGAACGGAAAGGGGAAAATCACACGCGCAATTCTGAAAGAAAAGAGCAGCAAGCAGCCGGTATTGTGATTGCATATAAAGAGTAAAACGATTGTAGTTGTAAAAGAGCATGCACTACACACATCATCGTGCGATGAAAAGGATACTCCGGACAATCGTCTTACTAACGGTATCATCGTTACTATGTTTATCTATATTCACTGTGCTATTTCCTGATGAAAATGAAAAGAAACCTGCGACCGGGAACACTATCATGAACGATCACGCTTTCTTACTCATTGCCCACAGAGGCGCCTCGGGGGAGCTACCCGAGAACACCATACCTTCATTTCAGCGTGCCCTTGAAATCTATCCACAGTGTGTCTTGGAAATGGATGTACGATTATCACGGGATGGTGAGATTATCGTCTCACATGATGGATCACTTGATCGAATGACAAATAGCTCCAAGAAGATCAAGGAGATAACACTCGCCGAAATTAAACAGCTGGATGCAGGATATAAAAAGAGCCTTGATGGCGGTAAGAGCTTCCCTTTTCGGGGCAGGGGATACACCTGCCCAACCCTTGCCGAGGTACTGAAATCCTTTCCTGAAACCCGGTATGTCATCGAGATAAAAGAGAATAATCGGGATCTGGCCGAAAAGGTTATCTCTCTTATATATGAGCACAAAGCATCTGAGCGGGTCATTATCGGTTCCTTTCATGACCGGGTATTGCAGATAATAAGGAAAAAAGCACCGGAAATAATCACGGGATTCGGATCCAGTGAGGCGAAGAGATTCGTCTTCATCCATAAACTCAGATTAGGAGCAGTGTATCGAGGCGATGGAGATGCTCTTCTGCTCCCTGAGTTCTCTGACACTGAAAACCCAGAATATCGTAAAGACGGTGGCAATGGTTTCAGAGTCATAACAAAAAAACTTATCAAGGATGCTCACCGTAAGGGTATTCCGGTATATACCTGGACGATAAACAGCGAAGAAAATATGAAGCGATTGATACAATGGGGCATTGACGGAATCATTACGGATTTTCCCGACCGTCTTAAAGCGGTAATGCAAGAAGAAGGAATGGTACAATGAATTCATCGCAATTTTATTCAGATTTCCTGATCATCGGTTCCGGAATAGCCGGGCTCGCTTTTGCCATAAATGTATCTCAGTATGGATCAGTCAATATCGTCACCAAAAAGAAGGATTCAGACTCAAACACCAACTATGCGCAGGGGGGGATTGCCGTCGTACTCTCTCCCGATGACTCAATTGAAGATCACATCAAGGATACCCTGGAGGTTGGTGCAAACCTCTGCAATCGGCGTGCAGTTGAGATTCTTGTCAGCAACGGCCCTGATAGGGTAAGAGAGCTCATTAACTGGGGAACCAGGTTCTCCAGCAGGACTGATACTGTTGGACACAAGATACTTGATCTCGGCAAAGAGGGGGGACATTCATGTAACCGCATTGCTCACGCCAGCGATCTGACCGGGCAGGAGATCGAACGAGCGCTCCTGAATAAAATTTCAACTATTGACAATATCAAAATCTTTGAAAACAGCACGGCAATAGATCTCCTGACTGAACATCAGCTACGGTATCTCTCCTCTCAGGAGAGAAGCTTTAACGGTACCGACAGCATTACCTGCTATGGAGCGTACATTCTCGATAATTCCACCGGTGTGGTTAATATATTTAACTCAAAGATTACTTTCCTCGCAACCGGTGGTGTCGGTCAGGTTTACCGCCATACAACAAATCCCGATATCGCAACGGGCGACGGCATTGCAATGGCCTACCGCGCCGGTGCGCTTATTGCTGATATGGAATTCATTCAGTTCCACCCAACCACCCTCTATGAGGAGAAACAGGACGAGCGCTCCTTTCTCATAAGCGAGGCGGTGAGAGGTGAAGGGGGAATCCTTATCAATTCCAGGGGACACCGTTTCATGGAACATGAGCACCCGATGAAGGATCTCGCACCTCGTGATATTGTTGCCCGCGCGATCGACCGCGAACTTAAAACCCTGGGAGATAAATTCGTTCTCCTCGATATCAGCTTTAAAGACAAAGACTTCCTCACACAACGCTTTCCACAAATATATGAACAGTGTCTGGAAAAGGGATACGACATCACTCAAGAACCGATACCGGTCGTTCCTGCAGCCCACTACCTGTGTGGCGGCATTATATCAGATCTTTTTGGAAGAACCGCAATCCGAAATCTGTATGTTTCCGGTGAATCCTCCTGCACCGGTGTACACGGTGCAAATCGGCTTGCCAGCAATTCACTGCTTGAAGGGGTGGTTTTTTCTCACCGGGCATATGAGCACATTTGCAGCAGCATCGATTCCATCAGAAAAATTGCCATCCCCGAATATCCGCACTGGAACAAAGAGGGAACCTTTGATCTTGAGGAATGGATTCTCATCCAGCACAACGTAGAAGGTGTTCAAAGACTGATGTGGGATTATGTGGGCATTGTGAGGTCAAATCTCAGACTGCAACGAGCCTTTCGACGAATTTTGCTGCTCGATGAGGAAATACAGGATTTTTATCGGAGGAGCACCATATCCTCTCGGCTTGTCGAGTTACGCAATCTTGCCACAATTGCAAAGCTCATTATACAGGGAGCGATGAGCAGAAAAGAGAGTAGAGGCCTTCATTACAATACCGACTATCCATTTACGATCGACAATCAGAAAAGGCATGTTATACTACAATCAGGTATGGAGCCGTATATGAGAGATCTCGAAGAATTATCGTTCTCGTAAATTACCCCCGCATATACACTTCACAAAAAAACTACTTGTCACTCAGAGAAACAGTTTTACAATTAATAGCATCATCACGAAGAATGAGGGAGCATAATGCCAAAGGAGCTTATCCTCAGCGGAATTGTTCAGGGCGTTTTCTGCAGATACTACTGCAGCCAAAACGCGAAAATTCTGGGCATACGGGGTTCAGCATCAAATCTCAGGGATGGAACGGTCCGTGTTCTCCTCGACTGTGATGATGAAGACCAGATACAGGAATATGCCCAAGCCCTGAAGAATAATCCCTATGACATAAGATTCTACGGTAAGATACAGAGCATAACGATACGTGATTTCCAGGGCAGGATAACGGGAGACTACCAGTTTTAAAGAACCATTTCTCCTCTTCTCACCTTCACAATACACACATCGGCAGTGAGAACTGTCTCATCTCTCCTTTCAGAAGTATTTATCCCCACGAAACGAAGAAAAAGTTTCAGCCCTATAATCAGTTTTTATCGGCGAGAGAAACCATCTCCTCAGCATGCTTGAGCGAAAGATCGGTAACCCTCTCTCCCGCAAGCATTCTTGCAACTTCCTTTACCTTTTCATTCCTGTTGAGATTCCGTACGAGCGTGCGCAACCTGTTTTCAGCTCTCTCCTTGATAACCAGATAGTGATTATCCGACATCGAAGCTATCTGCGGGAGGTGAGTAACAACAAGTACCTGCCGCTTTTTTGACAATTTTTTTAGCTTTTTACCAACAATCTCGGCTATCTTTCCACCAATTCCTGCATCAACCTCATCAAAGACGAGACTATCCACGATATCATTTGAGAGAATGACATTTTTGAGTGCAAGCATGATCCGTGACATCTCACCACCTGATGCCACTCTCTTCAATTGCCGCAGATCTTCGCCCTCATTTACCGCGAGAAGAAATTCAACTCTATCCAAACCACTTGAGTAGAGTAAATACCGCTTGTTTCCTGACTCTATCTCTCCCTCGGGGCTAATCTCCCTTTTGATCGACACGCGGAATTGGGTGCCGCCCATGCCCAAGTCATTGAGCTCATTCATGACCCGCTCTTCGAGCTCCTTCGCTGATATCCTCCTTCTCTCAGAGAGGTCAAGAGCAACCGTTTTCGTCTCCTGCACTATTCTGGTATACTCACTGTTCAGCTTTTCAATCTCCTCATCACTTGATGAAATTGCATCGAGCTCTCGCTTTGACTTTTCAGCATAATCAAGAATCTCCTCGATGGTGTCTCCATATTTCTTCTTCAAGCTTGATATCAGGGAGAGCCGCCCCTCAACCTCATTTATTCTCTCAGGTGAAAAGTTGATTCCACTCTCGTACTCGCGCAGAGAGAGTGAAGCATCCTCTAATGTATACAACGACTCTTTCACCGTCTCAAGTATACTCGAGATATTGCTATCAAACTCTGAGATTGCCGAGAGGCTCTGTTCAACTCGCTTAAGACTGGCAAGGATACCGCTCTCCCCCTTGAGTTGAGATACGGAGGTATTAATTTCTTTGAATAGCTTTTCAGCATTTGCAAGTATTGTAGCCTCATTCTTGAGCTCTTCGTCTTCACCAAGCTTGAGCTCAGTCGATGTAATCTCACGAATGGCAAAGGAGAGGTATTCAACCTTGCGTGCCTTTTCCTTTTCATCAATCTGATATGAATTGATCCGCTCCCGCAGATCATGTAATTTATCATAATAGTACCGAACTTTCTCAACGAGATCCTGATGGTTTGCAAAGCTATCCAGAATCTCACGATGCTTGGAAACCTTTATTATATTCTGATGCTCATTCTGCCCATGAATATCAACCAGGTATTCCGATATCTCCTTTAATCGCGTATTCGGGATCTGTGTGGCATTGGCAAAGCATCTCCCCTTCCCGGTTGCATAGAGCTCTCTCCTGAGAACAAGAATGTTATCATCAACCTCAATTCCGAGATTATCGAGCATTTCTATGACCTGCGGGAGATGAGATATATCAAAGACACCTTCAAGCCCTGCCCGTTCGAAACCACTTCTGATTACGTCAGTTGTCATCCGCTCACCAAGCAGTCCAGAAAGTGCATCAATGAGTATTGACTTACCAGTACCCGTCTCTCCCGTTAAGATGTTTAATCCCTCCTTGAACTGAATGTTCAGACTGTCTATTAAAACAAAGTTTTTTATCTTGAGTTCAAGAAGCATATGAGCTCCTGTCAGTGCAGGTTCTTACCCCAGCCGAGCTTTTGCCGTAAAATGTCATAGTAATTTCTTTCGGGATGGGTTATAAAATGAATCTTTCTCTCTGATTTCTTAAAGAGGATCTCATTATTACCTTCAATATGAATAGCAACCTGACCATCGATTGTCAATAATAAATTCTCACAATCGGTTAACACCCGGGCCCTGAGTTTTTTATGTGATGAAACAATCATGGGCCTGAGTCCCAGCATGTGTGGACACACCGGATTTATAATATACACATCCTGCACCGATGGTGTAACGATAGGACCCCCCGCAGAGAGCGAATAAGCGGTAGAACCTGTTGGTGTCGCTATGATGAGCCCGTCTCCCGAATAAACATTGAGAAATTCATCATCTATTTCGAGGCGCAACTGAATCGGTCTGGAAAACGCACCCCGTGAAATCACCGCGTCATTCAAAAAAACAATACGCTGTGACTCACGGCGATTGCTCATCAGAACCACCTCAAGCATTGAACGATCCTTCACGTGATATCTCCCCCTGAGAATATCCGCAAGATAGAGCTTCGCTTCTTCGGGTGAGAACTCAGTGAGAAATCCCAGTCTTCCCTTGTTAACACCAAAAATCAACTTATCTGTCTCAGAGAACTGCCGTGCTGTTCTCAGAAAAGTACCATCACCACCAATGACGATTATGAGATCCGGGGATTGCACAAAAGTCTCCTCATCACAGATATATCGGTTAAGCCCCTCCTCCTGAAAAATCTGAACATCCGGCAGAAGTACAGAAACACCCTCATTATTCAAAAACTGTATGAGATCATAAACGAGCGGTATGCTCTGTTTATCATCCGGCCTGATGGTTAACGATACTTTTTTTATTCCCATTGTTTCTGTCTTTTTCTCGTACGAGAGAATTATCCTCTGAACCGTTCCTCTTCACTACCGCTTGATTACAAGACACGGTTTCTTCGACTTTCGTATCACCTTCTCAGAAACCGAACCGAGAAGCATCTCCTCTATATTGCTTTTCCCATGTGAACCAAGTATAATAAGAGAGACTCTTTCCTTCTCAGCACTATCAATTATTACTTTAAAGGGTACCCCGTTTTCAATGCGTATCTTCACCTTAAAGAATGGCGAGAGCTTCTTCCGAATCTTTTCAAGCTGTTTTTCTGTCTCTCTTCTAATACTTTCATACATATCAGACTCATACTGTTGAACCGTTTCGCCAAACCACCCTACCGTTTCAATAAATCCACTGTACCGGGAATCGATTACGTGTATAACGACGACTTCTCTCGTACCCGATTTCTTCAATTTCTTCAAATAGGGTATAACACTCTCGGAACATTCCGAGAAGTCAGTGGGAAACAAAACCTTTTTAAACATCTGCTAACCTCTCAATAAGCTCATATAGTGTTACAAGGGAACAGACAAGCCTCTGATCATAGAAAATAGTATTGAAAATTTTATGATATAAACAATATTTCTGTAACCGGCCATGTTTTCAACAAATTAATATCTCAATTATAGTATTCTGTAATAGTTTTGAATTAACAAAAATTCTCAAGCGAGCGAGAAAGATATCATACCTCATTTTATTGAAGATAAGCTCGCATTTTTCAATAATCGGTATATTTCATTTTTCTTTATCCTTCAGCCGAACAGAGATCAATCGTGAAAAGCGCAGTAATAGACACCTCTTCCGCTATACTTCTTCTGAAAGCAGATCTGCTTGAAAAACTCATTGCCCGATACCAGATCCTCATTCCACAAACCGTGTATAATGAGCTAACGAAAGAAAATCAGTTCGGGTCGAATAAATTCTCCTCATTATTTAAAAAAAATGTACTGCATCTCAAAAATGAATACAAAGAAAAAAAAGTCGAATTTCCACTACACGGAGGAGAAAAAGACACCGTTCTCCTCTACCTTCAGGGCAAATGCGATTTTATAATCATCGATGATAGAAAAGGAATCCGGTTCTGTAAACAAAATAGTATTCCCTTTATCAATGCGCTCATCGTCCCCAAAATACTCTATTTCATTGGTGATATCGATCACAAACAATACTGCACTAAGACAAACCTCATCACGCAAATCGGGAGATACTCATACCGTGTTCTTGATCTCGCCCAAAAAATTAATCAAAAAGATCTCGAAATCTTCTTTCCGTAAAATGGATCACACCTCCGATATGCAAAACATGAACAAAAACATATTTCGATAGATAGTGCTAATCCCCGTAATAGCAACGGCAATCACCCTGGCAACTTCCGCTGCTTTTCCACGGATAATCATGACCCGTGCCAGACTTATTCTCCTAAAACTGCAGATCTTAAAATGAATACTGTCTGTAATTCAGCCCCGCGGACTGCTGAAACGAGGGAGGTGGTGAGACCGAGTCCGGATCTCCTCTACTCGATCTGCTTTTACGATGTTTCGAAAACCCCTCTCCAGATCAGCGCAACAGTGCCGGACACCTACTGGTCAATTTCACTCTTTCAGAATAATACCGTTAACTTCTTTGTGAAAAATGATAGACAGGTGCAGGGGAAAAAAGTGAATTTTCTGCTGATTGGAAAAGATACGAGTTATACAAATGCTGGAAATGCTGAAGTAATCGTCTCACCAACAGATACCGGCGTTCTCCTCTTTCGAATGCTCATTACGGATGCAACAAAACTTTCAGAGCTCCTTCGGATTCAAAAAAAGACATGCTGCAGACCAGTGTAGTGAAATTCACTCTACGGATACAAATTGCCGGGAGTTCGTTCTCTTAACGATATCAGCGGGAATCTCGTGAACACTGCTGCAACCAGTGAGGATCATAGCTTTTTCAAGTTCTCGTTTTAATGTTGAAAGATAAAATGATACTCCGCGGACACACATTCCAACAGCAGCGATGATAATCGGCCTCCCGATAAGGACATACTCAGCACCGAGCGCGAGCGCTTTCAGAACATCCACTCCTGTCCTGAAGCCACCATCGATGAGTATTCGAATATGACCTTTCACCTCATTCACAATCTCCTCAATGACATCCATTGCTCCAACCATTTCATCGAGTACTCTTCCACCGTGATTCGAAATGACAATTGCATGCGCACCCGCCTCAACCGCCATCACCGCATCACGAACATTCATGATCCCTTTCAGTATAAAAGGATAGTTGGTTCCAGAGATAATATACTTCAGCTCTTCGAGACTTTTTGGACCTACCGCCTGATTCTTCATTGCCATGGTCTTAAAGACAACGGCATCAATATCCATACCAACAGCAATGGCGTTAACTTTCTCAGATGCTTTAATTCTCTTCAGTATCTCACCATCATCGCTTCTGGGTTTGAATATGGGAACGCCCATCCCCTCAGCCTCGGAAATTGCCTGCAATCCCAGCTTGTACTTCTCCGGTGAAGCTCCATCACCAACAAAGGCGATGGTCCCGGCGTCCATACACCCCTGTATAACAGCTCTGTTATATTCAAGCTCATCAATAGCACCGCCGAAATTTGTCACCGCGCCGGTTACCGGAGCTGCCATTACCGGGAATGACAGTTCAATCCCGAAAAAGCTCGTTCTCGTATCCGGTTCAGTCACATTGTGAATAAGACGGGTGTTAAGCTTATACTCTCTCAGAGACTCAATATTTCTTCTGAAGGAAGCACCGGTTCCGATACCACCCATGCCCGGAACACCAGTCGGGCAATCCCGGCCATCGCAGTTCTTGCACACGTAACATATTTTTTTGAACTTTTCTCGAGCTGCCATGAGAATTGCTTCCATGGAAAGCTCGGATTCTTCAAAAACTTCTATCTTCAAGACCTCTTTGCACCGTGCCACTGCCTTCTCTGCCTCAGCAAGGGTATCACCAACAGCAATTATGTGGCCGGTTTTCTCAACATTTGAACGCGGTTGAACCACTTTGTCTCCCGGTTTCACATTCATGAAGATCTCCTTCACTCCTCTAATTCTGAGCGCCTCCTCGAGACCGGTAATGCTTCGAACAATACCCGGTGTGGTTATAAGAGCCCTCTCCACTGATACCCGGTTCATAACCGGTTCCAGATTTCCCGGTTCCCTGCCCACCGCTACATCAATAGCTGCTCTCATCAGATCAACCCCGGAAGAGAGGGGATAGGTATAGGCTGACATGAATCCCCCGGAGAGTCGGGCTGCAATCTCACCGACCTTCGGGCCGCATTCTGTAATTTTGATATCACCCTTTGCACACCCCATGGTAATACCGAGGGCTCGAATACCCTTTTTCATCACCTCACACGCCTCGCTCTGGATTTCAGATGGCAGCTGTGAAGGCATGGTATGACCCGTCTCAACAAAAAAGGGAGGAAATTCAATAATTCTATCAGCAACACCGGTTATCGTTATCTCGCCCTTATATATGACAGCGTCTATCGATAATTCAGGCCCGTTCATGTACTCCTCTATAATCAACTCGCCACTGGGCGATGCATTCTTTGCAAACTCAAAAGCATCGGAGAGTTGATTTTTGTTATCTAATCTCATTACCCCTCGAGCACCCATATTATCAGATGGTTTAATGACAACGGGAAACCCCAACGCTTTACTCGCCTTTTTCGCATCAGATAGTGACCAGACCGGATAAAAGTCTGGAGCTGGAACATTGTGCTCCTTAAACCGCACGCGCATCTTTATCTTATTGGTGGCGGCCTCGGCATCCTCGAATTTAATTCCCGGCAAATTCAGGCTGTTCGCTACCGCAGAAACCGTCATAGATGCATCAGTGCCAACGGTCAGAACACCACTGATTGGTGTGATATCATTCTGAGACCTGGCAACCCGCACCGAACCCTCTATATCTCTCGTGCTCATCACAATAGGTATATCGGCATTTTTCATTCCGATTGCACTGGGATTATAATCGGTCACAATAACCTGAAATCCCATTCTCTTTGCCGTCTGGATAACCGGTACCTGAAGGATACCTCCTCCGATAACCATAAGTGTTTTACTCATTATTCCACCTCTTCAGGACATCAGATTGTATCACCCTGTATTAATATATATCGGAATGAAATCTCGAATTATGTCACTTTAAAGCAACAATTTTTAAAAAAGATACATTTCGCAATCCTATAACAGGAACATCAATCCGCCTTATAGCAATACCGAAAGAAGAGAGCGGAGTGATGATCGATTCGTTATATTTTTTCAGAATGAATTTATGGGCATCTCTAAAAACCAGTATTTACACTGATCCCACATTTGTATATACCGGTTTTTTCAGGCATTGTGCATACAGTGACACGATGTCGCGGTTGCCAGCGTGCACAGGATGTGCAAAAAAAATGCTTACCACGAGCATATCATATTAATAGTTTTTTGAACTCCCCTTATAATTAATACCTGTTGAGGAGTATTTGAACCGGTATATATAAGAGCGTTCGAGCGTTTTGCTGAAAGAGACTGTAATGTGCTGTTAATACATTCAGTATCACAGCAGGTGCACTTACGACGAATCTCGATAATGAGCATTACCTTGGAGATAGATCAAAGCTGAAATAGCTTGACATGAGAAGAAAATTGTGGGAGATTTGGCTCACGTAACAATTAATAACCAACACAGGAGCATCAGATGAAAAAAAGAATAGTCGCAATAATCATCACAACGCTCTTTGCCATGCCGCTTATTCTTTACGGCGCAGGTGTTGTTACCGTAAAAAAAACTGACACCAAAAACTATAAAAGAGTCAAAATCAGTCATGAGCTTCATAAAAGTAAAGGTATCACGAACTGTAAGACGTGCCATCACAAAGGACCGGTAAACAAGTCATGTGCATCGTCAGGATGTCATCAAGGTCCGAGTGGAACAAGCAAGATTCATAAATTGTGTAAAGACTGCCATAAACAGAAAAACGGGCCCACGAAATGCGCCCAGTGCCATAAGTATTGATGAAAGTGATACAACCTCACAAGAAATCAGTAGAGGCTGTCTCGCAAGACAGCCTTTTCTATTCACGTAAATTTTTTTCCAGTTGACTGTTGATTTCAAAGAGATTTAATTATTGCGGTGGAAGAGCGGTTCAATGCCAGGTATTATTTTACACAACAGAATTCTTAACGAAGCTATACAATACCTCAGTAAAAAGAAAAAGATCTCTTCCATAACCAGATCGGTCGAATCGCTCATGAAAGGGAATGATTTCAGAAGAGCAGCGTTCTTTGGTGCGATTGGACCTAATATCTTTGACTACATACCTTTTAGAAAAAAAAGCCTCATCGGCAGCGAGATTTCCTTCCTCATACACGATGGTGGAAGCACCAAACTCATATCGGCTATGCTCAAACGATTGTTTTCACTCAGAGATCATAATAACGAATGGGCATCAACCCAGCGTGCCTATCTCTATGGATTCATCTCACACATCATCGCCGATTCTCTCTTTCATCCCTTCATGTTCTACTGGTCTGGATTTCCCGAAATATACAAAAGGGATCAAATAAACCACTACAGAGAACAGAATCTCCTCTTTTTATACAACATGGATCTCTATTTCCTTCACTACTATGAGGACGGGGAGTATACCTACAGCCTCAACAACATGCTCCCGGTAAAAAAAAAGAGGGGGTTCCTAAGAACGAACAAAGCCATCAAGGATTTCCTTATCGGTTCGCTTATGGACGCATTTCCCAAAAGTGCTAAAAAGATCATCTTTACACAGGGCAAAAAGGGGGACTATCAGTACTCCAACAGCTTCGGGCACATAGATCTTTTCCCATACTGTGTTCAGTGTGTCTACCTGATTAAAAAAAATAAAAACAGATACTTCATCAAGTTCATCGAAACGATTAAAAGGAAGAAAATTTTTTTCTCCGATTTCATAATACGATATCCGGAGCCTCGAAAAATTAATAAGCACATACTCAATCTCCATCGCGAAAGATGGTTTTATCCGGGGGGAGCAGCAGGATTACACTATGAATCTGTTGAAGATCTTATGAAAATTTCCCGCGAACAGATAGTCGATATCTGGGAAAAAATAGAATTAAAGGCTACTTCTGAAGATAAATCTACTGGTGATATTATGGAAAGCTTTCAAGTAAATGCTCTTACTGGTGAAGAGAAAAAGGGGTATCGAGATATGAAGCTTATGAATCCCATCCGCATACGATTCTAACGTTATCTCTTCTCTCATGTATCTCCGTGTCCTGAAGATGGAGAGAATCAGATTATCATCATACAGAGGCGCACTAATTACTTGATACTCTTGATAAGGGCATAGAAGTGCTCTTTGCTGAGCCGTACAATCTCTGTAATGTTCATATATTTGACGAGAGAAGGATTTTCTATCAACTCAAAACGATTTTTCCTATTTGCAACAAAGCGAATATAATTCATCGCAGCAATTCTATGCGGATTAACGGCGCTATAATCGAGATAACTATACAGTACAGATAAACCGAGATATGGATTTGAATAGATAGTACTAACAAGTGCTAATTCTTCACCAGTAACCTGATCAAAAAAATTATATCGATTATTGAGAATCTTATGAGTTACCTCATGAACCTCGAACATCTTCCATATCTCTTCTTTAATTGTCCGTGAACGATTAAAAGCTCGCTTCAGACAGTACTTAATATCATCAGTAATGCGTGCACCGACAAAGAACATTGAATCCACATTCTTGTCGATTAATACGTTCTTCGCTATTATATAATCGTTCTCAACCTCCTCCGGATTTATATATATCATATCAAAATAGAAGGTTGAGTTGCTTGTCGAAAACTCATCATAGTATATCAATGGCTGAATATTGTATATTTTCTCCTTCACGTTAAAGAGAGGATGCACAATTCTTATCGGTTTTCTCCTCCCGTAAATGCAATAGTCCAGAACAATCTTTTCATGTCCATAGGCCCTGTCCTTCGAAAAACGCAATACGATGTTTCTCCGTGAAAGGGCTCTCTCAATTGAAATGAGTTGACTCTTGGTATATTTTTCGGGATTGCTGTTGACTTGAAGCATCTTCTCCGCAAGCTTTTTTAACCTTGCATTTTTTATCGATCTACAATAGTTCTTATACTCTATCGTGTGGAAGCCATCTTTCTGCATCATTTCAAGCGATATGCTATCCTCTTGAATAAGGTTCACGAAATGAGGATTCTCATTAAAGAGGAGCACAATATATGCATAGAGCTTTCCATTCGTATTCCGTATATTTATCAGATTTGAATAGAAACTATCCGTAATCCGGTTGTCTTGATTCCTTATATCTGCATAAACATAAGGATATGATACAAAATTGAACCATAAAATACAAAACAAAAAAAGAAAAGATATGATTGCGCGGTTCATCACTCTCACCCGCATGTGAAGCTCAAATTTACCATTTAATATTTTAAACAATCTTCTTATAAACAATAATTCTCACATAAAAGAAGGAAATCGATCTCATTACTCGTATTTAAAAGAAGACAACGGACAACAACCACATGCAACATGTATTACTCTTCACTATCATACAAAACATATTATAATACATCAGAGCAAATATTTCAAGTCTAAGTATACTTTTTCAATCCTTTCGTAAATCTGCAAATGAAATCCTTTTGTTAATGAGTACCTTTAAAAACCAGTATTTACATTGATCCCCTAATTGTACATACTGGTTTTATCAAACACTGAGCCCACATCGACACGATGTCGCGCATCCCAGTGTGCACAGGAGGTGCAAAACAACGATGGCCAAGGGGACATCTTATTAATAGCTTTGAGAAGTCCCCTTATAACAAAAACAATAACTTTTAATATGAGTTACTCTCATGATTCAGAGAGCGCTCGTGATCCCACTATTACAGATGGGCAAGAATAAACCACAGAAATATAACGAAAATTATGATTCCCCAAAGTATGATAAATCCGATAGCACCACCTTGATGATTCCGTACCCACTGGAAAAGCCTTGTATCCTTGAAACGCATGATTGCCTTGACAATCCTGAAGGAGATAGTGTTCTCCAAATCCCGCTTCACCTTCGGGTATCCTCTTTTCTTATATTTATCGCTCAATACTCTCCCCATACAATCCTCAAATCATTCTAGCGTTGTATACAAATACTGTCTCAAAGCGAACGGATGTTATTAATGCCAGCTACTACTGAATGTGCACCTTTCTGCACAAAGTTTCTAAAATCATTTTTTTTATAATCTATATCAACGACAAATAATGTCAACAATATACTGGAAATTTAGACGAGACAAACATTGAGTACTTGACAATTACTCATCGATACAAAATGATATCATTCATGCAACTCTCAGTATTCATATCATACAGATTAAAAAAGGAGTTTTCTCAATGCACAGAGTAATTCGATTTGGTGTTTCTATCGATGAAAAACTGCTTAATCAATTTGATGTTCTGATATCTGAGAAAGGATATGTCAACCGATCTGAGGCTATACGGGATCTTATCAGGGATATGATCATCTCGGAGAAGATTACCGACACCAGGACTGAAGTAATTGGCACCCTCACTCTTATATATAGTCATGAAGTAAGTGAGATTTCAGAGAAACTGAACGATTTGCAACATAGCTATTACAAAAACATCATCTCAACAATACACGTTCACCTTGATGAACACAACTGCCTTGAAGTCCTTCTTCTTCGAGGAAAATCGAATATGGTCAAGAATATAGCAGATCACCTCCTCTCTATAAAAAATGTCAAACATGGAAAGTTGAATATCACAACGAAGGACTGAAGGAATAATGAAAAATACTAAACTTTAAAGATATTTCTTCCGTTAAATAGATTAGGGAATATAATGCCCATTCATGAGCTTTTCCTTAGTTATGAGATAGTATGAACTGCTCATCGGGTCGTTCTCTTTCAGTGATTTGAGACAGTAAATTACCAATTAAACAGGAACGTAGGGAGATGTTCCGTGGTACCAACAGGGATGTTGACGAAAAACTCCAGAAGGGGAAGTAGTATCCGATTCCCCTCTTCCGCTCGCACGGGCACCGCTCTCTTCCTTCTCTGCATTGTATTCCTCTATCTCTCATGTGCTCCCAGTAGAAACAGAATTACAGGGAGGAAGAATTTTCACAGACAAACAGAGAGAAATGATAGAACCGAGCTCCGTGTTGAACATTTCTCCTGGCACGATACCAACTATGAAGACTCCACAGCTCACTACACCTTCAGAGAGAGAAGTACTCCTGACCGCCTTATCCCGAACAATACAAATAACCCGTATCAAAAAGAGATACGATATCGAGAAACTGAAAATGTGCAGAGAACAAACAGAGCGTTCCGCACGGAAAACAGAGAAGGGAAAAGCAGAGATCCATATATTATTTACCGAATCAGGAAGGGCGATACTCTTTACAGAATCTCAAAAAGATTCAATACCCCTGTTAAAAAGATTATCAGCGTAAACAGAATTAGAAACACACGAAATATTAAAATCGGTACAAAACTGAAAATCCCTCAGAGAAATTCCATCACGGCGCCAGAACACAAAAGAGCTTCAAAAAGGAACCTCCATTTCAGTTGGCCTCTTCATAATAAAAGTAAAATAAGAAGAGACGGTCAGAAGGGGGTAAAATCCATCGGTATAGTTATCACCGGGAAGCCAGGGGAACATGTCCTCTCATCAGCCACCGGTGTAGTAAAAAAAATCGGCCATATGAGAGGATTCGGGAACTACATCGTTATCAAACACAGTAAAGAATACATGACAGTATATTCAAATCTCGATTCCATCACCGTTGTGGAGGGTGATACAATTAAAAGAGGTGAGCACATCGGGAGAATACACACCTCCGATAATGAGCTTCACTTTCAAATCAACTATTCAGGGAAACCGCAGGATCCCCTTCGTCTTCTCCCAAAATCGTGACTTCACATTTTTCGCTCACCCCCTTGCGGAACCGTATTCCCCAAGGCATATGAACGACTCCTCTTCACATCTTTCCGGTGTTTACCAGTCGTGCAAAATGCTCAAAAGTACGATCATAGCTTCTTTCGGCATCTTCCGGAAAGCAACATCCCGGAAGCTCCCGCAATTTCAGGTGATAGGCAATACATTCACAGCAAATACCCTTTCTCGAACAGGGCTCGTACGTACACGGACACATCTTAAGATTTATCTCCCTCTTACATTCCATAGTTCACCCTTCAACATACTATTTCCTATACACGATTCTTCTTCAAGAAACACCACTATTCATCTCTCTTTAAAACACAGAAATGTGAACCACCAAGATGATGTATTAATGAAACTTTTCCTACATTGATTACACCATCACTATTCAGTAAACTTTCATTAGCAAAAGCTGCGTTCACTGTTCCAACGACAATTTTGTGATCCCCAGCCTCAAAGACATTATAGACCGTACATTCCATATGAGCAACACACTCCTCGATATAGCAGGTTGATATCGACGTGCAGCTCATTTGCGTAAAACCGGTTTCCGAAAATTTATCAACATCCCTTCCCGAATAGGTCCCACAGAAAATAACCTTATCGAGAAGTGAATAATCGGGAAGATTAATGCAGAATTCTCCCGACTTATCTATTAATTCCAGTGAATACCTGGTATTCGCGAGCGATATTGCCACAAGCTTTGGCCAGCTGCTTACCGGCATATGCCAGGCAACCGTTGTTATCGTATGTGCGCCACTACATCTTGTTGTAACCAGAATGACAGAACCGGGATTGATTATTCTATGAGCCTCCTCGATCGCCAATTGAACCCTTTTCGCCATATCAGTGCTCCAGAGAGAGATTTACGTAAACTATCCTACCGAAACTATAAAGTATCAATAGATACCAGAGATAACAATTAAACGACAAAAAAAAGCTTAGAGGTAAACAATATTTTTTTTCATTTCCGAATTATCATTGACTTTAAATATAAACGGTACAAACATACAGAAAGAGATTTTCTCAATTCCATCAATTACATTCACTTCACTGCTATATATAGAAGATATATACAAATTGTATAAGGTGCTCGCAAATATGAAAGGCTATAATGAAACCCCAGAATACAGGCTCATTCAAGAATTACCTGAAACAAAAGGATTTTTTAAGAAAAATAGCACAATGAACAAAATATATCATACCAGGAAGGAGCGTAGCATCTCGCAATCTTCAATAAAAAAGGAATTACCATTAGAGAAGTATGCTCAACAGTTCAGCGAGACGATATCGACAGGTAATGACGTGATATCCGGTTTTCTACTCAATGAACATACCGCTCACCTACCGGTAAATGAAAAGGATACCTCAGCGGATACTTTCATCAGCACCTCATTTATTATGCGATTAACAGATTCGATACTACCTGTAATCAATCGTCACCCGGCTAAATTTTTCTCGGGTAAACACCTCGAAGAAGATTTCTATACCTCATGTGTAGCAAATATGAGCGAAGACATCTTCAGTGAGATTGATGACCACGATCTCATCATAATTTATCTGAAACAGTATGCAATACTATTAAGAAATAGCGTTCTCCTTCATAAACAGGGGACACATGTTAACACTGTCTTCAACGTAGATTCGAGACAAAACATATATCTGAGCCTGCTTCATTCATTCTGGCATAAGGTTCAATGGGATAAACTTTTCCCCTCCATGCCTGCTATTGCCATGAAGTTGAACAAAAACCGGATATTTCTGATCAAGTTCATATCAGAATGCTACGAAACATTCCGCATCGCCTCCATTGCAAGTCACATTATAAAACACCTCAAACTGGGTGATCCAGCAAACCTCATTCTTGTTTCTTTTCTCGATTTTTCCATCTTCACCTGGATGAAGCACTTCGGCATCTTCCAATACCTTAAGGGCAACAGTGATGATCCCGTCCAGGCGCAAATCACAGCGCAGGGGAGAAGGCTTCTCACGTATATACATATTCACCCAGAATTCAGCAGGTTCATTTCACAAAGGTAGGATTGTGCTTATTCCACAGCACGATAGTATATACTCAGGTGGAGAACCGATTACAGAATTACTGTGTTGAAACACTCTCACAAGAGATAGAGGAGAGAGTTATGATAGACCCTGAAACTGTTCTCTCTCATCACCGAGCACAATTTTCTCCTACCGGAAGTCTCCGCTTATTCTCCTGTCCTGGAAGAATTAATCTCATAGGCGAACACGTTGATTACAATGGTGGTCATGTACTCCCCGCAGCGATTGACCGGAGAATGTATCTCTGTATATCACCAAATGAGGTGAGTAAATTCAGATTGAGCTCTCAAGATTTTGATGAGTATACGGAAATTCCCATCGATGGAATTAATACATATACACGGGAAAGTGAAAACTGGTGGTTATATCCTTTTGGAGCCATAGTGATCTTAAACAGAAAATGGACGAAAGGCTATGACATGACCTTTATGAGCGACATACCTATCGGTGCCGGCATGTCGAGCTCTGCTGCAATTACTGTCGTGACTCTTTTTACTCTCACCCAATCAGAAAATATTGCAATGACATCAGATGAAATGGCACTTCTCGCCCAGAGAGTTGAGAGAGAGATCGTTGGTGTACGATGTGGCATTATGGATCAATTCGTAATAATCCATGGCAAAAAAAATCATGCAATACTACTCGATACAAGGGACCTGCGCTATCACTATGTTAAGCACGATGCAGAAATTTCACGGTTTGTTCTCATAAACAGCGGGATCAGCCATCGCCTGAAAGACAGTGAGTACAACATACGGAGAAAAGAATGTGAATCAGCGCTCTCTATCCTTCAAAATAGTGGAGTGAATATTAAGTATCTCTGTGATCTCGATAGCGAACAATTTCAGCGGTTCAAAAATCATCTCCCTTCGATAGAAAAAAAGAGAGCTCACCATGTCATCGATGAAAACCAGCGAACACTCAATTTCCGCAAAGAGCTTGAGAGTAATAATCTAAGAGGCGCCGGTACAATTTTGTACGCTTCTCATAAAAGCCTCAAGGAGTTATACGAGGTGAGCATACCTGAAATAGATGAGATGGTGGAGTGGACAAAGAGCCTTAAGGGCGTGTATGGCTCAAGGATGATGGGAGGTGGATTCGGCGGCTGTACCATAAATATGGTAGGAACCGATTCCGTTACCCAGTTCAAAGAGAGCATGTCCGAGTTATTCTATAAGAGGTTTTCCCGAACTCCAGCAATCTATGAATGTACAATTGAAAATGGAGTTGACGAACTCCCCACTGAGAAACTATCTACTTTCAGGAGGAACTGAAATGGGTATTATCATTTCAACAACAATCGGTTTACTCATAATCATCTACATCGCTATCACCTACAACAGGCTGATACAAAAAAGGAATATGCTTCAGGAAGCGTGGAGCAATGTTGACGTACAACTAAAACGCCGACATGATTTAATTCCAAATCTCATTGAAGCCGTAAAGGGGTATGCAAAACACGAGAAGAAAATATTTGAGGATATAACTCGAATTCGAAGTCAATCAATGAGCGTCGATTCAGTCAAGGAGAAAGCACAATCAGAGAAGTCGCTCACTGAGTCATTACGCAATCTCTTCGCCGTTGCCGAAGCGTATCCGGATCTCAAAGCAAATCAGAATTTCATGGATCTCCAGAAGAAACTCACTGACATTGAAGAAGAGATACAGATGGCACGAAGATATTATAATGGAACAACCCGCGATTTTAACATCCTTGTTGAATCAGTACCGAGCAATATCGTCGCCCGTCTTTTTAATTTCGCTATTCGGGATTATTTTGAAATCGAAGTCACCGGTGAACGAGAGGTCCCTGCAGTGAAGCTATAGCGATAGCAAAAATGCGGTCAATTTCGTAAAGATGCGTAATTGGTCCAATGAAAACAGCTGCACCAGGATATGAGCGATGAACACGAAAAGTTTAGTAATACTCTTCACTGCTTTTGTGATAATCACACCGAGAACGCACGCTGTAGCAACCGAAAGAATTCTCTCATTTACCAGTCATATAGAGGTGTTGCAGGATGCGCGTATAACGGTCACAGAAACAATTACTGTCCAATGCGAGAATATACAAATTAAACGGGGAATTTACCGTGATCTCCCAACTCTGTACACGGGAATGTACGGGTT
>Ga0180433_10002299_pt1 | contig 29735 bp, 27 predicted proteins | sample SS_ome_8_FD_132980 | JGI IMG/M metagenome (GOLD analysis project Ga0180433, IMG submission 132980) | Hypersaline lake sediment archaeal communities from the Salton Sea, California, USA - SS_1_D_1 metaG | ecosystem: Environmental > Aquatic > Non-marine Saline and Alkaline > Hypersaline >... | reverse complement strand
TTTTTTATGGTCCTGTAGGGATTGACGAATGTAATAATTTTGAAAAGAAAATTGCATTTATTAAGTCTGCAATAAAAGTCTTGAATTCATTAGAAATCTCACCAAAAATTAGCGTTTTGTCAGGAGGTCGAAAGAGCGATATAGGACGCGATGCTCAAGTTGATGACACAATAAAAATTGCAGAAGATGTAGTCAGACATTTTCAAAACGATAATTCTCTCTCAATTTCTCACGATGAAATACTTATAGAAAACGCTATCGATAAGAAATCAAACTTGATTATAGCACCCGAAGGAATCTCTGGAAACCTCATATATAGAACATTAGTTCATTTAGGGAATGGAAAGGCTCATGGTGCAATATATATGGATATTAGCAAGGTTATTATTGACACCTCACGTGTAGGAAAACTATCAGAGATAATTGGTGCTCTCACATTAGCTCTTTCTTTGTGCCCTTAACCTAGAATTTCTCTTATTTTTCCAATGACTTCAAATTCCCCTTCTACAATGTTTTGACCATCTTCACTATATCCTGGTTGACAACCACCAACTGAAATACCAAAATTTCCAGGTTCAATGAACCTCTTGCCATCCTCATTAACGATCGAAAATTGGTATGGCGTTAATGTGAATTTAAGGGTCTTTTTCTCGCCGCTAATAAGCGAAATCCTTTTAAAACCTTGAAGTTCCCTAATCGGTACCCGAATGGATGCAGTTTTATTATTGACATACACTTGTACGACTTCATCCCCCGAGATTTGACCAATATTTTCAACATCTACACTAATGGATATATCCTCGTTAGGATTCACTTTATTTGGGGATAATTGAAGGTTGCTGTATTGGAATTTTGTATAACTGAGACCATATCCAAAGGAATATAATGGTTCACCTTTAAAATATCGATATGTCCTTCCTTCCATGTTATAATCGAGAAAATCAGGTAATTGATCAACAGACTTATAGAATGTTATTGGCAATCTACCTGCAGGATTATAATCTCCAAAAACCACGTCGGCAATAGCGGCTCCACCTTCCTCACCTGGATACCACGCCTGAATAATGACGGGAATGTTTTCTTTTGCAAAATTAACAGATAAAGCGCTACCACTAGTAAGTACGAGAATAATTGGCTTTCCAGTGGCGTGTAATTGCTTTAATAGGTCTTCCTGAACACCAGGTAAATCTAAGTGAACACGATCTCCTCCAGCATCCGATTCTTGTCCAAATCCTTCTTCGCTTTCTAAATGATGAGAGATACCTAACACTGCAATAATTACACTTGATTTTTTTGCTATCTCTATGGCCTCGTTAAAACCATCTCTAGATTTATCCTTGAGAGCACAACCCTTAGAATAATAAATCTCTGTATCAGGTGATAGCTTATCTTTAATTCCTTGAAGAAACGTAGTGTATCTTGATGGGTCACCATTATAATTACCGAGAAGTACATCTAAATCGTCAGCATTAGGACCAATAACAGCGATAGATTTAACATTTTTTTTTAAGGGAAGGATATTATTTTCGTTTTTAAGCAATACTATTGATTCTCTTGCTGCTCGCAGAGCAAGTGCCCTATGTTCTTCGCAATCGTTCTTTTCAAAAGGTATTTGGGCGTATGGCACCATTTCGGGGGGATCAAACATTCCCAATCTAAATCGAGCCGTAAAAAGGCGCTTCAAAGATTGATTAATTGTGCCTTCTGTTAACAAACCTTGCTCTACAGCACCCCTTATCCACTTCCAAACAACCTTTTTTTTTCTTACAGTTATCATGCCAATGCAAAACAGATCCATTCCTGCGTTAATTGCCATTGCAGACGCTTCTTCTGGAGTTTCGTATACTTTATGATGCTGGAACATATCTGTAAGAGCGCCACAATCGGAAACTATGTAACCATTAAAGCCCAATTCACCGCGTAAAATATCTTCCAATAAAACCTTACTTGCTCCACAAGGTTCAGAGTTCATTCTATTATATGCCGGCATGACAGATACAGCTTTACCTTCTTGAACGCATGCCTTGAAAGCAGGGAGGTAAGATTCATATAAGTCTTTCTTACTCACTTTTAAATCCATGGTATGACGATCTGGCTCTGGTCCACTATGTGCGACGTAATGTTTAGGCGTTGCAACTAATTTTAAATATTTCGGATCATCTCCTTGTATACCCTTGACAAACGAGACACCCATCCTTGAAGAAAGATATGGATCTTCACCGTAAGTTTCTTGTCCTCTTCCCCATCGAGGATCTCTAAATAAATTCACATTAGGTGACCAGAAAGTCAATCCCAAAAAGATTTTCCTCCTATTTCTCCTAATTGCGTCGTGATGCTTAGCTCTACCCTCATCTGAGATAGCGATTGAGATTTTATCCATTAGCTCAATATTCCAGGAGGCGGCCAATCCAATAGCTTGAGGGAAAACTGTAGCGATACCAGCCATCCCTACACCATGGAGGCATTCATTCCACCAGTTATATTTTGGCACGTAGAGATGCTCAATTTTAACAGCATCATTTGTCATTTGAGATATTTTCTCATCAAGCGTCATTCGCGAGATGAGGTCGTTTACTCTTGCTTCAAGTGGTTTATTGGGATCCATGTAAAGCGGTTTTTTTTGTTCTACCATAGTTCCTCATATTTTTTTTTGTTATTTCTTATAGAAAGTATACGTCATATTTAAACTTTAAATATAATGTAGACAATTATTGCATAATTGTATTTATTTGGTTTTTATCTATCAATATATGAATAAACTTGAGATATGGTAGAGAAAAAAGAAAAAGTTCTCTCAACTAGAGTAAGTGAACGATACTACAACTATTTGCAAAGAAAAGCAAATGAACTTGACATTAAATCAAGTAATTTTATACGGGACGCTATAGCTTATTATGTGAAGTTCATTGATTTTCATGGAAGGGCAAATAATCCAATGCTATTGTTTTCTAAAAGTGAAATTTCATTTTTAATTAACCAAGTTGATGAAAAAAGCCTTGAGAAGCTAGCCCAAATATGTTACGAAAATGGGATATTAACCAGGAGATTTTACATTAAGGAATTTACTAATGGGAAAGAAATTGAAGACATTAATATTGGAGTAAGAGCATATATAAAAGGACTCAATGAATCCGTGTTTTCAAAAAAGGGGCAATATTGGTTTAATGAAGTTAGATATAGGTTTAGGGAAAGGAATGAGTTTAGATTTGTAGGAAAGCACGATCTTAACTTAAATTTTTCCATATTTATAAAATATTTTATGAAAAAACACTTAGCGGGCTATTCCTATGAATTAATGGAAGAAGACCTAAAGGATGAAAAGTGCATTTTAGTATTTAAAAAAAATAAAGAAGATTATAAAAACACATAAAAAGGTAAAAAAAAGGTTTGGAATATGACAAAGGATAAAAGATGGATAGACTGGAACAAATTAAAAGGTTTATCCGAGGAAGAAATTGAGAAAAAAGCGAAAGAAATCCTCTCGATCATGACATTGAAGGAAAAAGCATATCAAATGTCTGGGGACGAATCAATAGTCACGGGAGGACCACGAATGGCAAGGAGATATAACGATCACCCTCTTCCCGCAGGAGAAGACAAGAAACTCGGAATTCCAGGAATAAACTTTTCTGATGGGCCTAGAGGTGTGGTAATGGGCGCATCAACATGCTTTCCCGTTTCAATGGCCAGAGGAGCAAGTTGGGACTTGGAGTTAGAAGAAAAGATTGGAAATGTAATTGGAATTGAAGCAAAAGCGCAAGGGGCTCACTTTTTTGGAGGGGTATGCATTAATCTTCTTAGGCATCCCGCATGGGGGAGAGCACAAGAGACCTATGGCGAAGATACTTTTCACTTAGGCGCTTTTGGAGTTGCATTTACAAAAGGTATTCAAAAACATATTATGGCGTGTGCTAAACACTATGCATGCAATAGCTTGGAAAACATGCGCTTTAAAGTCAACGTGACTGTAGATGAGAGATCGCTGCGCGAGATCTATCTCTCTCATTTCAAAAAGTGCGTTGACGCTGGAGTCGCGTCCATTATGAATGCTTATAATAAAGTAAATGGTAAATATTGCGGTCACAATCCACACCTCTTACGCGATATATTGAAGGAGGATTGGGGTTTCAAGGGTTTTGTGATTACAGATTTTGTGCTCGGGATTAGAGATGGAAAAACTGCTGTTAAAGCAGGTGTTGATATTGAAATGCCATTTCACATACGAATGGGTCCAAAGAAATTAGTTAAGCTCGTTCAAAAGGGAGAGATTTCTGAGCAAGAAATCGACGAGGCGGTCTTAAGAATATTAAAGCAAAAACTAATTTTTGCACACGAAGGAGATTCTACCATTTATAACATGGATAAGGTTGCCTGCAATGAACATGTTATGCTCTCTTTAGAAGCGGCCAGGAAGAGTATGGTGTTGTTAAAAAATGAGAATAATTTCTTACCGTTCAATAGAGACAACATTAAGAAGATAGTCGTATTTGGAAAACTCGCAAATATGGAAAATCTAGGTGATCACGGGAGTAGTAGGGTATATCCTCCATTTGTAACAACTCCATATGAAGGTATTAAAAAATTAGCTGGTAGTTCTATTGAAGTGGTATATGATGAAGGGGAAAATGCTGATCAAGTTTTAGAGTTAGCTCGAACTTCTGATGTGACAATTGTCGTTGCGGGATATACATACAAGGACGAAGGAGAATACACGGGGAAATCTGGGGATCGACCTTCTCTCACTCTCAAACCAGAAGATGAAGATTTAATCTCTAAACTAGCTGAAGTTAATGGTAACTGCATAGTCGTGTTAGAAGGAGGTAGCGCAATTATTACTGAAGCTTGGAAGGATAGTGTAAAAGGTATCATCGTAGCGTGGTATCCCGGAATGGAAGGGGGAACAGCATTAGGTGAAATTATATTTGGTGATATTAATCCGTGCGGGAAACTTCCAATGGTATTCCCAAAATCACAGGAACAGCTTCCATTCATTGATATAAAAGCGAGAGAAATAGAATATGATTATTACCATGGATATAATTTGATGGATAAAAAAGGTTACGAGCCCGCATTTCCATTTGGGTTCGGTTTGAGTTATACAACTTATTCCTATGAAAATTTAAAGATTGATAAAACTAGTCTAAAAGAAAACGAGGAACTTAAAGTAAGCGTTGATGTCACCAATACAGGAAAAGTTGCCGGGGAAGAAATCGTACAATTATATGTCGGATATAAGGGCTCGTCCGTAGAAAGACACGTGAAAGACCTGAAAGGATTCGGAAAGATTTCTTTAAAACCTGGTGAAACTAAAACCATTACTATTGAATTAAAAGCAAAAGAATTAGCCTATTACGATATAGAGAAGAAGGACTGGATTGTTGAAAAAATCGAATACCTCGTACATGTTGGACCTTCTTCTCAAGCTGATAAATTACTCACAACAAGTTTTAAAGTTGAGTAAATAATCTATTTTTTTTTATATTTACTTTATTGTCTATAAAATTCTTTCACTAGTAAGCGACAGAACATTATGAGTTTTTCACTTAAGTCTGTATTATTACTTGATGATGCCAATATCCAATTATCCCCATATAATTGATTCAGATGCTCCCCTCTAGCATCAATAGAAAAAGCAAATACCTTAAACAGTTTTCTAACATCATGAATTTCGTGAATTGCTTCACTTAAACCATAACCACTCCCTGCGGGTTGACCATCTGAGATAACAATAATGATTTCATTTTTAGTGAGCTTCATGGCTTCATTTTTTATGGAAATTCCATCTAGATTACTACCTTCATGGTTGTGTCGTCCAAACTTGTCAAATTTTGATGGGTTAACAATTTCATCGAAATCTTTTACTAATATATTTCTTGCATCATATTCTCCAGTAAATAATACGATTCGAAAATTAGCAATTTCTTTTAGAGCTTCACAGAGCATTACCATTGCAACTTTAGCTGATTGTATTTTTTTTCCTTCCATGCTACCACTTATATCAACCATCACCAGGATTTTCAATTCTTTTTGTCTAATATTCTTGGTAAAACATTTTTTGAACTTATAATTGCTTGTAACAGTTTTAATAAACTTATTGTTTAATCTACCAGCTTTTTGGAAAGTATCCAAATCGCTATCATTTCTCAAATCACAAAAGATTCTTTTTAACTTCTGGATTATATTGTTATATTTATTTTGAATTTCGCTATACTTCAGACCTTGAGGTCTCATATCATCGTTTTCGATACTTATTTCGACTACCTTCCGACCTTTTCCATCTTTTTCCCCCTCTTCAAGTAAGAGATAGCGCTCATTCATGGCCTGGCTTGCTTCAATGATCATTTCAGTAATGCTATTAATAACATCTTTATTTTTAAATATTTTTTGGTATTCTTCAGTTATATTGTCAAATTGGGCGACTAAATCTTCCAATTCATGTATTATTTCTTCTTTCTTTTCACTTTTCTTTTTTTCGTCTTCTTCTTCCTCTAATTTCTCAATTTGATTAATTAATTTTGTAATCTCATTCTTTTTACTTTCCCATTCTGACTCCAAGACTTCATTGAGATTACTATTATCTATTTTTTTTGATAATTCGTCTAATTTTTCTATTATTTCTTCGCTTTTTGCTTCAATAGGATTATCTTTTTGATCTTCACATAATTCTTCAATTTCTTTGATTAAATCGTTAATATCTTCTATTATCTCATCATTGTGATGATCTTTTTCTAATGTACCCTTCTCTTTTTCTATTCTTTTTTCGTTTTTTTCAATTTCATTGCAAGAATCGGATACCAAGCTATCATTGTCAGCCAAAACATCTCTGACATCATGCTGTTCTCCAACATCTTCAATATTTTCAATTAATTGTTCAATATCCTCGGCTTTCAAATCTAAATCCTTTATTTTTTCAACCATGTCATTACTCGTTTCGTTTAATTTTGATTTCGTACCTTTATCTTCACTAAATTCTGCTATACTATTCGTGATAATAGGTATCTCATCAATGACCTGCTCAATTTTTCCCTCTACACTAGAATCCTCAAAAAAATCACTTAACTCTCCTTCTTCATAATCGTCTCTATAATAATAGTTCTCTTCACAATCAAATTCTTCAAGTCTAACTCTTTCAGGAAAAAATGGTTTTCTCGCGCGCTTATTATATGTAGGGCGATTAGAATAACGAACTGGTTTTGATCTTTTAAAAATGATATAATTTTTCAATATTTTACATAATTGATCACATGTAATAATTGATGTATTGGGAGTTAATGCTTTAAGTAGAAGCCTTTTCAGATTTTTAACGATACTCCAATCGGAGTCTTTAAAAGATATCCCTCTGAATTCCGGTTTTTCTTCATACCCTTTATAATCTTCCATGTCGAGGTAGATATAGGTGAGCAGATCTCTATTGCGTTCCATCTTCGACTCTATGATTGGTAATAACTTCTGGTTTAGACTTTTTAGGTTTTCATGAAATCCTGGAAATTTTTTTTTATTAATCGCATCAATTCTTACATCTTCGACCATGTTAATTAAAATTTTAATATAACCCGGAGGAAATTCATACTTCTCTGAAAGGACCTTGATTAAATCACGAAAGGCTAATTCGAAGGAACCATAACCAATATGACCACTTTCATGAGCAACAAGACCTTGACTAGTTCTAATATCATTCTTAAATTTTAAGGGTAAATTAATAAAACCACCGGTCGTATAGACAAGATCAGTATTGGTATAATTTATTAATATATCTTGATTTCCGCTAATTCTTTTTCCTAAATTAGTTAATGCATGTAAATCAGAAAAGTATTCTCTTTCATAGAGATCCAACAAATCAAACATTACGACATTCCAACTCTCCTTATTATCTAGACATAAAAAATTTTAAAAAACAGGAAAAAGCTGTCTCATAAAAATGACCAAATCATTTTTTCGATTACAATAAAGCCATCTTATATACCCTAAGGTTATTTTCCCTCGATATATATGATTTTTTCCTGTTTTTTCTTTATAAAATTCATGTAATTGTATTTTTTCTGATAATCTAAAATAGTCATAAAACGCATTTCTTTTGTTAATCCATAACCACTTGAGAAAAACCCACATGATATCTCCATTTTTCCTTAAAGCACGGTGCTTTCCATATAAATTCAGATAGTCTTTGACACAAGATTTCATGTTTATTAAAATCCGATCAACCTGAGTTTGGTTATTGTTAATATTATTATTAATATTGTTGTTTATCCTGACAAATTCCTCCTTTTTAGTTTGCTTAGATAGTTCGCTTATCAATTTTTTTTCAAACATCTTCCCATCAAGAATCATTGCGATACTTTTCTTCTCTTCAGAGGTCTCTCCTAATTTGTTAATGATGACATTTTCAATATTTCTTTTAAGAAACCTAACTGGCATGTTAGTGATTAATAAACAAAAGTTCACGATTAATCGAGTTGAAAAGATTTTTGTTATTGAAAAATCCTTGATTGCTTGTTTTCTAATTTGCCTTGCTGAATCTACAACAATTTCAGCTACATTCTTTTTACATCCAGAAAATGTTGTTGCAATGTTAATTTCTGTGTTCCTGATTGGATAATCGATTTCTAAGTTAACAATAAATCTGTCATCAAAGCTTCCTGCAATTTATTAATACCAACAACACCCTTATTCATGGTCCCTATGATTACTAACTTGCTATTTTTGCTTAACTCATGTTTCTCAAATCCTTTTGAAATTAAATTTATATGATTTTCTGATAAGAGTGAATTAAAAGAGATTTGCTCGCTTTCGCGAATGGCATTAATTTCGTTTATGATTATGAAACAAATACCCTTAATATTTGCATCTCTTATCGCTAAAGTAAGCGGACCGTTGTTAAATCTTGTCTCTCCCTCTATTAACTCCCAATTTCCTTCTAAGTCTCTTCTATCAAGGTCGGGTGACCCATCTATGATATAATATGGGGCATTTAGTGTATTAGCTAGGGATATTGCCAATAATGTCTTTCCAGTACCTGGAGGACCATATAATAGAATCCCTACGCATTTTCCCTCATCAATATTTTCAATTACTTCTAATAAATAATCAAGTTCGTCAGTTTGTTGAATATATTCAAGATTTCTTGTTTCTTTTAATTCTAACAAAATACTTCCCTCTAATACATGATATTCTTTCTAAGATAATGTATTAATAGGGGTTAAAACCCACGATAAATTGTTTGACACGCTTAATTTTTTCTACACAATCTTAAAAAGCGTATAAGTTTTGGTGTATTAATTTTTTTATTCTTGTATTTATAAACTACTCTATTATTTTTTTAATAATTGTAAAAGCATTTTCATCTAAAGATATTTGATTTTAGCAAATCTTCGTCAACTAAATTAACGTAAACTCCTATTAGAATTCAGAGTTGCAAAATTCACGAGACAAACCGCATAAATTTATATTGTATTTTTCTACCTTTATTTCACATGATTTTTGTTGGTTATTTAAATTTAGTTTATAAGTTTTTCATGGATATTTAAAGGATAGAGTAATAAAGTATTCTGAAAAGTTTTTAAAAAAACGAAATTCTGTATTATTTAGTTAAAAGCTGAATATTATTATTTTATTATATTATGTGATTAACAATGAATCAAACAGAAAGAGAGAGAAGTCAAGAAGAAAAAGAAGAGCATTTTCGTAAATTAGAAAATGCATATGATACTGCCCCAAACAATGATTTTTTTTTACCCATGTTAAAGATTTCAGATGGTCGAGCTGAAGTAAAAATTCCAATTTTAAAGCAGCATTATCATTTCTTTGGAGCTGTTCATGGGATGGTCTACTTTAAAGCCCTTGACGACGCTGCGTTCTTCAGTGCTAGCTCTTTAGAATTTGACAAGATACTATTAACTTCAAATTTAAATGTCTATCTTACAAAGCCAATAAAGGATGGTGAAATGAGAGCTGTTGGGAAAGTTGTACACCGAACGAGAAGTTCCTTTCTCTCAGAAGCCTTGCTTTATGATTCTAAAAACCAAATAATAGCAAAGGGTATTGGATCGTTTGTTAGGTCTCAAAGATCTTTATCTGAACTTGATGGATACAAAACAAAATAAAGAATTTCTCCCCTTACTACAATAATATCCTCACACATACTACAGTGTTTCTAAGATAATGCTAATAGGGCGTAAAACACGCCTTTCACGAACAATTTTAAAGGTAAAGATAAAGCGCAAATAAAAACGGCTTTGTTTTTAAAGAAAATGATTAAGATGTAAATAACCTCAGAATTGAAGTTCTTCTAATTTTTAAGGAAAACATTTAAATATTTATAATGAATAATTACTTAATACTTAACCTTAAACAAGTGATACAATTTGACTAATTGTACTGGATTAAAAGAAGGTGATACAGTTCTCTGTAGCGAATGCGGATTAGAGTTAACTGTTTCAAAAAGTTGTAATTGTGGTGACGATGATCACGTATGTGTAGAGAACACATTTACATGTTGTGGTCATGATATGGAAAAGAAATAATTTTAAATTTATCTTTTTTTTTTTAAATTGATTTGATTTAAAGAAAAAAGAGCTTAGTTCATTTTCAAATCTTCAATAAAATATATTATTAAAAGAATGAAATAATTTATAGTTGGAAAAAAAAAAACCTTATAGTTATCTCTTTTAAAAATAAATTTTTAACCTAAAATTAATTAATTCTTCACCTTTTTCTTGAGTATAAGAGTTAAAAATTTAATAATAATATCAATTAGCTATATCAAATCTTTCCCATGTTCTTGGATTACTTTTATTATATCAAGGAAATCTTACCGGTCAGCATAACCGAATTCATGACATTGCTGGAAGCTCTCAATAAAGGGCTTGTAAAGAATATGGTTGAATTCTATTATGTATCTCGCTCTATTTTATGTAAGAATGAACATCATTTCGACATATACGATATTGCATTCGCAAATTTTTTTAAAGACGCATCTATCAAGTTTCCAGAAGAGATTCAACAAGAGATTTGGAATTGGTTAAATAAAGATGATACAATTCTCCATTTGCCTGCAATTGTTGAAAAATTATTTCCAAACATGAGCGAAGAAGAATTGGAGGAGCAATTCAGAAAATTACTTGAAGAGCAAGACGAAGAGCATAATTTTGGAGATAAATGGATTGGTACACAGGGACAATCTAACTTTGGGCATTCAGGGCAAAATTTTCAAGGCATTAGAATTGGAGGCGAAGGTGGAATGCATAGTGCAATAAAGATTGCTCAAAAAAGAATATTCCAAGACTATAGGAAAGACCTAGTCATTAATACACGACAAATAAAGATCGCCTTGAAAAGACTTAGGAAGATAGATGAAATTGGCAAGAAGGACGAGCTAGATCTAAAGAAAACCATTGACGAAACAGGAAAAAATGGAGGAGATATTGAGATAATCTTCAGGAAAAGGAGGAAAAACAATATCAAGCTTCTACTCTTGATGGATGTTGGTGGAACGATGGACCCTTATATTCATCAAGTAAACCTGCTGTTTTCAGCAGCGAACAATCTTTCACATTGGAAAGAGTTCAAGTATTATTACTTTCATAATTGTATCTATAACTATTTGTATCATGACGCAAGAAGAAATAAGAATCGAGCAATTGAATTTGATGATTTTCTGAAAAAATACGATAGTACTTGGATTGTAATAGTCGTAGGAGATCAATCAATGTGGAGGTCTGAGTTAGTAAGACCTCATGGTGCAATTTACGATGATGCAAGCAATGAACAGTCAGGGATTTATTATATTAGTGAAATTGCAAAACACTTTAAAAATAGAGCCATTTGGATAAATCCCGAACCCGTTAATCCTAAATGGATGTCGTGGACTCAGTTAAAAATCGCACAAGTTATCCCAACCTTTCACCTCAGTATAAAAGGTATTGAAATGGCCATGGATTACTTGAGAAATGGCGGTAAAAATCGCTATACGACAGTAGATCTGCTGAAAGATACCGTTTTGGCGTTATATTAGAAATAAACTTCTTTTAAGCAATGGATGGGAGGGGAGGGATTCGAACTCCGATGATCTAGATGAAAAATTATTTAGAAATCTAATTCTTTAATTTTATTAAGTACTTCAGTTGGTAGCAATGCTTTCTTCATATTATTGTAATCGTAACTAACCACGATTGCTTCACCCTCAGCAACTTCTCTATTTAATTTATGGCTAAGAATGGAAAACTTCATGGTAAATCTATCATCTTCTAATTTAATCGTTTTAGTGCCTACTGAAACCGTATCGGGGTATGTTAACGGAGCTTTAAATTTACAATAGGTAGATGCTATGATAGGACCGAGCCCCGTGTATTTCTTTGAATTCCAGAAATCAATTTTTTCATAATATTCGATTCGGACGTTTTCCATGTAGCGAAAAAATAAAACATTATTCACATGTCCCATTGAATCCATATCTCCCCATCTAATAATTTGTTCAATAACCGTATTATAGCCATCCAAATAGTTTCACCTAACCTCTTATCACTTTTTGTAAGGTTTCATTCCTTTTTATAATATGGCGAATTCTTTAATAGTAATTTTTGAGCATAAGATCTAAATAATTTCGCCAATTTACCCATTATCCCGAGTTTTTTTTTAAATTCCTCGAGATAATCTTCAAACCTTAAGGTTTGGTATTTTAATAACTCTTGCGACTCGCTCGTATCCATCCAATCAGTATAGTACCAATCATTGTCGTTTTGAGGCACTTTAAAAGCCGAATCTGGAAGCATTCCTACACCAATTGCCTCTAAGTACTTCGTCATAAATTCACGATTTAACATCTGACACTTCTTTCCTCCACCAATTAACAAAAACTTATTTTTGGTTTCTGCAGTTACGCAATTTGCGATTGCTACTCCTACATCTTTCGTATGTACATATTCTATTCTTTGATCCAAAGGTATATCGAAGACATAGGGATCAATCTTTAGGCGTACCTCAATAGGAGGTGAAGCAGCTAGTCTCAAAATGGTCCAAGGTAAACCACTTCTTTTTACTAATGCCTCAGCTTCAACCTTGGAATGAGTGTAATTATCTGTAGGATTAAGTTCTTCATTGGCTTTTCTGGGGGGAGGTTTATGCATTCTAGGTCCATGTGTAGTTATTGAACTTGTAAATATGAATTTAGGGCGTTTTTCCATTTTCAACGCAGCATTGATGATATTGCGCGTTCCTTCAACATTAACCTTATGCGTGAGTTCAGGTTGCTTCTCACTTGGCGGTGGAATTATTGCTGCGAGATGAATAATGCAATCATTCCCCTTTACAATTTCTAATAATGTGTTTTGATTTGTAATGTCTCCCCAAATTGTTTCAAATTCTCCTTGTTTTGATATTCTCTTTCTTACTTTCTCGTTTCTTTTAGAAGGTAAATCAAAGCAAACAACCTCATGCTTTCGTTCTAAAAGAGCGATAATCGTGCTTTCTCCTATATTTCCAAAAGCTCCAGTGACCAATACTTTCATTAGTATACACGATAAATAATATACTCTATTTGTTATTAATGATTGAGAATATAAATCTATTTCTTTATGCTCTTTTTAAAGAATTGAATGGGAGGGGAGGGATTTGAACCCCCGACCACTCGGCGTCTGGAGACAATATATATGTACTGCCTTCCCCAGCCGATTAGACTTGGTAAATCTTTTTTAACCAATGTATCATACCAAGCTAGACCACCCTCCCTTCAAAAATAAGAGTGGATTATGAGTAGAATAATTAACGCTAGCAATTAAATTTTAAGATATTAAAGGATGTAAAAAATAGTATTAATTACAAGAGAGTTTTTACGAAATTACTTATCTCTTTTTTTATAGTTTGGATTGAAGTATAACGAGCATCACCTATGTCTAAGTCAATGGATAACATGGGAATTCCAACTTCATCTCGTAAGGCTTCCCTAAGGAGTTGGATGACGCTAACACTCTGTTTACATCCAATATGTGCGGTAAAAATAGCACAATCTGCATCATATTCCTTTGAAAGAAATACAAAATCATCTAATAAATCATCACAGAAGGTAGCGGATTGTCGAACCATCGGATAATTCATTGATTGCCTTGCTAATCCTTCAAAAATCTTCTCTGGACCTTGATTAGTGTCTATTTTATTGAAGAAAAGATAATTGAAAATATCGAAGAGCATGCTCATCCCTAGATGGCGATCCATCCATTCACAGAACCCAATATCAAAGAATATGCTCATGTAAGGCCATACAGTTCGTATTTTTTCTTCTCCTTCCTGCGCACGTTCTCCATTTTTAGCTCTCTTTTTAGCAATTTCCAATACATCCTTAAAGAATAATGCCCTCTCCGGTTGTCCGGGAATAAATGCCAATACTGCAGTCATTAAAGGACATAACATGGATTCGATAGGGCATGGCTTTAACTTTTTTAATTCATTGATTTCTGCTACATAATCTAGTACTTGATTATTATTTTCAACAGCTTTTTTTAAACTCTCATAGTCAGGTTCTTGACCTATTGCTTTACCTACTTGATCTACAACAGTTTGTAATTCATTGCTATAATATTCATAAGAGCGATCATCACGGTAATAGGGCATATCTGCTATTATAAAGGGAATTTTGTCATCATAAAATCTTCGAATAATAGGATAACTCCCAAATGTATTATCACATGGGCTAGTGGGGCTTGAAATAACGTCAAATTTGAACAAATTGTCTATGGTCATCCCTAACGTACCCTTTTGAGAAGTACAAGTATGATAGGGATGTCCAAGTCCATCAGCAATATCATAGAACTTCTCAGAACCCTCAGGTAATAAAGCACTCAAGATATAAGGAATTCCCTCAAAAACCACGGGCACAAAATCAAAACAATAGAATATTTCTGCTGGCCATGCAAAATGATGGCCAATAACAGGATAACCGTTATCTGCATCGTCAAGATATCGTCCTACTACTGTCGTTAAATGTTTTAGAAATGATTTTAGAATTAATAACTCGTCTTCTGCAGGTCCACCATCAACTAACTCTTTTGTTGTTAAAAGAGCTTCATGTAGCATCTCATATGGAATAATTTTATTTGAATTTGACTTCATTTTATATTCTTCTCTCTCATTCTATTTGTTCAATAAATGCTTCACATCGCGTTTTAAATCTTCCCTTATCTCCCAAGAAATAATCCCTGTCCAGAGACAACATTGGTACATTAAGCTTTTCAAGATCGTGCTCGTACATCATGCATTCACAACCATTTAAATCACAAAATTCTATTCGAGTTCCTATCACGCCATCGATCTTTGCCGTTTTTAATTGATCTTGTAAGAATTTATACCTTCGATCGTAATCATCCATCATTCTCGGACAAGAAATCTTGTTATAAGATCTCTTAATTATTGCTTCTAAAGGATCTCCTGATTCTTCTGTTAAATCCCAGAAATTTCTCAAACCAAAACAGAGAAGATCTGATACCACGATCCCTCCTACATCTTCAATGATTTTAATAAATTCAGGATCGTCAATTAGACTTCCTGTTATGAGGATTCTCGCGCGATAATCTGATTTGCCATCTCTCTCTTTTAATTGACCGATAAATTCATTTAATTCTTTGTTAAAGATTTCCTTAGGAACAGTAGTATAAGCAACGTTAAGCTTAACGAACTCTTCACCATTAAGTTTTGGTTTTTCTAAGCTTCGAAGCTCTTGAACATCTCTCAATAGTTTTCTTCCTTCATTTAAGATTCTAATAGAGGCTTTAAGATTTTCATCTGTAATTTTAATATTAAATTTCTGTTCCAAATCAGATTTGAAGAAACCTATTTCTTCTTTTAACCAATTAAAACCTCGATCTGTAATAATATGGGGGATAGATAAGAAAAAAAGAGGAAAATCCTCAGGAATTCCATCAACTTGTCCAAGTAATTTATGCTTCCATACATCAAACATTCTACGAGCATGATCACAACTATTCATGCAAATTAGACCATCTAAAAAATTATATTTGCCTTCCATGGCAAGATCTAATGTCGCTCGTATAAATGAGCAATTAAATTTTGATAAAATTGTATCTGCCCTAGAAGTCCCTTCGGCAGAAGTACCTCTTAATCTAACTCCCATAATTCCTCCTGCGTGGAGAAGCTCCTCAGGAACGTAAGTACAATAATATCCAAGAATTTTTTTATTTTCCTGCTTCCACTCTTCTATATATGGATTCGTAATTGTCTCAGTGACCTTAATTAAATCTTCATACACCATTTAATCTTCACACCTATTTTTTTTTATACATTGGATGATTACCAATAAATAATAATCTCCATAATGTAAGTCCGCCCATCAGAGATCCTTTAATTTTAATTTTCCTGGTAAAAAAAAACTTCGAGGCAGCTTTCACCAAACCAAACGTGTTATTCTTTGTTCGAATGAAATAATTAAAACTCGTAAGGAGTTCTTCTCTAGGCACTTTTAAAATGACAGTAGTTACTGCGTTATCAGATTTACCCGCCCGAGGGGTTAATCTTGTTTTTGATAAAGTAAAAGTAATCGTGGTATTAAGAGCTTCAAATTCCAATTCAACCTCTTGTCCTTCTCGCTTTTTAACAACCTTTTCCAAACTATTAAGGCCAATCTCTCCGTATATATCAACTAACATTTGAAATAAACGTCCTACAACCCCTGCCATGGTTTGATTTCGTAGAATTTCAGCTCTTTGACTCCGTTCTAATTCTGTAATATTAAATCAACTCAATGATTTCTTCTTTATTATTACAAGTTAGACGAATTAGTATATAAATCTTCATTTTTTTTTTTGACACGTAATAAAAGAGAATCCTACTGATTTCTTATTTTACTTACAATGTCATTTTTATTTTATAGCAATAATTTTTATATTGCTTAGATGGTTTATCAACTTAAAGTTAATATATTTTTTATATGAGATCTCGTACCCCTTTTCACGTGTATTGGCCGCAATATTTTGATATAAAAAGAAGTAGAAGCGAAGGAAGGCGCCTATCAAAAAAATTTGCAGTTGATAAAGTATCTGCAGATATTATAGCGAAGGCTGCTAAGAGATTAGGCTATAAAGCAGAATTGGAAAGCAATTATAAGTATCCTAGGTCGTGGTACGACGAACCCGGGAGAGTATTAATTGATACCAAGGGAAAAAAGAAGTCTAAAGTTCTTTTAGAAGTTGCTAAGGAAATAAGAAAACTGAAAACAAAAAAGTAGAGAATAGATAAAACATGCACGAATTTGCTTTTGCTTATGACATTTTCAAGGTTGCTGAGGCTACTGCGATAAAACATGGGGCTAAACGAATAACGGAAGTATTGCTTGAAATTGGTGAATTGACATTAATCGTTCCAGATTTACTTCGACGATCATTTGAAATGGCGGTGGCAGGCTCAATCGCAGAAGGAGCTTATTTAAACATCGAAGTTCTTCCAGGAAAAATTAAGTGTAGGGAGTGTAATAAGATTTCTTCAGTTACACTAAGTGAAGAATCGCAATTAACGGGAAATCAGCTTTTTAGATGCCAATACTGTGAAAGTCCAAATACTGAAATTATTGATGGAAAAAAGGCGAATGTGAAGAATATCAAGATCGAATAAGTCGCTAAAAAAATTAGACGCTCTATATTAAAATTCCATTAATTACTCCGTGTTGACCTGGACGGCTCGTGATTTTAACCTTACCTTGTTCCGTTTCAACAATAGCTCCTTTCGTTAATATATGTCTCCGATTCAAATCTTGTGAGGCCGCATTACTCTCGAAGTGTATGATTTCCTGCTTTGAAGTTTTATTCGTATTAGGATCAGTAACATTAACATATGTAGAAGCAAATAGCTTTAACTTGGTATTCCCTCCCCTCGTTCGCTGTTTTTTCTTTTTTTCTTCTCCGATGATCGTATGTATGGGGGGTCTTTCTAAATCTCTTTTTCTTTTCTTATTTGCGCTTTTATATTTCTTACCAGTGTATTTTCTTCTTGATTTTTCTTGACTGCGAGCCATTATTTATTCATTCCAAAAAAAACATGTATTATATTTTTTTTGAATGTTTTACATCTTAAGAATTTTTGCGTTATAAGAGAAAAATAAATATAGTTCGAATTTTTATTTTATATATAACAATAATTATTTCTCGAATGAAAATGATGCAAAATAATTTGGATAAAGATACTCTTAACTATATAATTAAATCAGCAACGACGACCGTTGGAGTGATGGTTGAGGGTGGCGTGGCAATCGGCACGGAATCTCAAGCGACAGCAGGGTATACAGTTGCTACAAAAACAGCTCAAAAGTTATTTAAAATTAACGATTATGCTGCTGCTACGATATCAGGCGGTGTGGCTGATTGTCAGTATGTTGTCAATCAATTAAGGGCGTTGTCGAGGCTTAAAGAAGTAGAAGAAAACGAAGTACCTGAGCCTAAGTACATAGCAAATATAACGAGGAACATTCTATTTTCTGGAAGATCGTATTATCTTGCAATGATGATTGTTGGGGGGTATTCGATAGAAGAAAAATCTGGGAAACTCTATGGAATCGATTTGCTTGGCACATTTTACGAAGAGGAAAAATTTATGTCATTTGGATCCGGCTCTCCATTTTCATTAGGCGTTTTAGAAGCTGATTGGAAGCCAAAAATGAAAAAAGAAGAAGGAATTGAATTGATAAAGACCGCAATATCCAGTTCTCGAGAGAGAGATGCTGCTTCTGGATTTAATATTCAAATTTGCACTATTGATAAAGACGGATTTAAGCAAATCCAATAGTTTACTTCTTGAACAATTTTTTCATCCAATCGGGTAGTATAAACCCTCCATAAAATTCAATTGCGCTTGAAATTAAAATAATTCTGAAAATTATTAGACTAACTGCAGTTGTAGGCATTGCGGCGTCTAATAAGCCTCCAATGCAAAAGGATGGAAAAGCAATTAAAAGCAATCTTCCTTTTATTTTCATTTCGGGATCTTCTAGTTGAATAGTTTTCAAAGCAAACATTACTCCAGTAATTATTAACAGAATTATAAATACAAGTAAACAAAAGGTCATGAGGAAGTTTTCACTTTGCGTGTCAACAGCTGATAACTTGGTTGCTATGAGATTAACATCAATAATCATAAAGGAGAAAAATAAGATATAAAAAACTAGTACAAATACGCTAATAGAAATTAGGACTAATTTTTGCCTTTCTTTATATAAGAAGTTTGTAAATGCTGTCATCCAAGATAATAATCCTATCGGTAATGGAATAAAATTAATAAGCAAGATTGCTTGAAGAGGGAGCCCCTCACCCCCATTAAAAAAAGATACTATGAAACTGGTACTTGTTCCATACCATCCTGAGCAAATAAAGATCCACGCAAGGCCCACATAAAAGAGATTTATATTTTTATTTTTCACATATTTCATAATGATACTAAATCCTACAATCATCGTAATAATAACAAAAACGAGTCCTAATATTCCATTAGCAATATCTAAAGGTTTTAACGGTGCCATTATTTCATTCACATTTTCTTATTCTTTTAAAGAAATATAGGTGAATGATTATTTAAATCTTGATTACTAAGAAAAAAATTATTTGTATCCAGCATCTTCCAGGAATTTTTTCGTTGCAGCTAAGTCCTTTTCCTTTATATTAAAATTTTCATCTATTATTGATTGAAGGCCTTTTAAAAGCTCAGAAATAGTAGTAGTTTCTCTTACGGCTGCAAAAATATATAGATCATTGTATGGGGTTGAAAATCTCACGTGAATTTTGTTTTTTTCTCCCTTTAAACGATTAATGAAAGAACGATCTATGACATTATCGTGCATACTTTTAACTTGTTCTGCTGTATCGAGCACGAGTGTATCATTCTTGATAACGATAGGATCATGTATATTTGAGATAAACCAGACTAAGCGTTGAAGAACATTGCGGATTTCAGCAATAACAATTGGTTGAGGGATAGTTAGATTATTTAACACAAAAAAGGCACTATTCACTCCTTCAATGGATAATTTTCCGCCACTAAGATTTTGTTTTTCCTTTACTGATTTTAAAAAGAGGTTAAATTCTGAAAGGTGAATTCTAATGAACTTATTTCCATCATAATTCACCATGCCCTTTATTTGATTATTTTCCCAATCTTCCAAGATTTGGAGGATATCACTTGCTATCCAAGGTCCTGATTCGTGCACTATTTCAGAATTATAAAAAACAATAAGATTGGAGATTGTTCTACTCATCTCTATTAAAATCTCTATAATACTATTCAATAATGTAAATATATCTTCTTTTTTCATATCTAAAATCATTTTTTTCCTCATCGTATTTTCTTCTCAAGATCTTTCTTTATCCTTGTTAAATACCAAGCTCTTGACAGTGACGGGATATGCGTCCCCGGAGTTTAAAGGTGCGCCAATATCGATAAAATCGCCGGCTTCTAGAAGTAGCTCGTCTAGGCATATGAGATTGCTTTGGATTGATGTTTCACGACGAATGGCGATCCCTAGAACTTTAGCAATATCCATGCTAAAGATTAAAATGATCGGCTGTTTCTGAGTCACGGAATTAGGAAGCGAACTCTCGACCGCTTTAGCAAGTGTCGATAATATGCTATCCGAATGATCGATAAATTCTTTGAAATAGAGAGCCACAACATCATTTCCTTCTATCATGTCATAATTTTTGAAAGCTCGTTTGACTTCTTTCTTGATATTTTCATAATTAAATTCTTTTCGTTTTACATTTATGGGTAACACGGGTATATTAGTAAGTGGCAAAACAACATCATCGTAAACATAACATGTTGATCCAGATAGTGATAATGAAAATGCCCCAGCACCAATTACCGTTGCCCTAATCTTGTTTTCTGGTTCGATTATTGATAAACCTAGCTCTTCAACTAGTAGTTTTATGTCCTCGGCTAGATATTTTCCAATATCGTTATATTCTTCGTGTGGCTCCTCTTTCTCATATATCATCTCTGCAACTCCGCCTGAGAATGAATAATCGTCGATTGGGATGGAAAATTCCAAATCGGGGGTCATCATGAGTTCCTTAGCAATTTTACTTGTTGCTGGACCTCTCATTACTTCGAGCAAGGTTTGAGCGTACTTCTGAGAGATAATCCTTACGTCACTCTCGGGGATGATATCTCCTAACTTATAATCCATGCCTAACTCTGTCATGAGGAATTTACTGGGCTCCTCTATCCTCCAGATCTTGAAATCCTTGTCTATTCCTAACAATCGACCACCTATGTTGATGCAAGAGGTGCTAAGCACATTACCTTTCGAAGAAATCGCAATATTGCTGGTACCTCCACCAATATCAACGTTTAGTATGGTTCGCAGATTTTTTCGCGATTGTTCAACTATCCCGCTCCCCATGGCTCCAAGAAGAGATTCATAATTTGGGCCTGCCACTGCGCTGACAAACTTTCCTCCCTCGGAAGCCAATCGATTAATTATCTCTGCAGCGTTCTCCTTCTTAGCAGTCTCCCCAGTAACTATGACTACACCCGTATCTACCATCTCTTTTATAATCCCTGCTTTTTCATACTCATCTTCGCAAAACTTAACAACCGCCTCTATATCAATCGTAGTTCTATTTAATAATGGAGTGAAAATGATATTTCCTTCATAAATAATCTCCCTATTGGCAAGATTAAATCGATTTGACATGTTAAAAAAGCTTAGTTCTCTTTTTAAAGTTAATTTTGAGAAAACAAGGTGAGAGGTGGAGCTTCCAACATCAATTCCCACGCTCGTTACATCTAAGTATTCAACTTTAGCCTCTTTAGAATCTATATGACCCATTAGTAATTCAGCAGGATAGATCTCAAGTTCAGGTTCTATGTCTTCTATTTCATCTATAGGTTCTTCTTCTTGAATCCTTACTACTTTAATTACCATCTCTTTTTCACAGTGCTTTGGTAATTCTTTTTTTTCATCATCACTTAGTATTTGTACTTTTATTTCTTGCGGAATCTCGAAAATTTGGTTACATGACGTGCAGTGGTACTTTAAATCCATATTTGGGGGCAATCCTGGCATCACTGGCCCCGTTTTCCTTGAAAGAAGCTTGTTTTCCTCTACTTGCTTTCGAATCCTATCTAAGGGAACATTAAATGCTTGTACGACTGTATCGCAACACATGTCAAATTCCTTACCAGGTTTTAAAATCGTTGATAAAGCTGGTTTGAACTCCGTGATCAGTCGGTAAAACCGGTGAAGATCGTAAATATCTTCATTCACGTGCTCGTGGACCAATCTTTCATAGTTTTGCGCAAATTCCTCCCCTAGAGATTCTGCGTTTGGATTCTGCAATTGTGTCAGAGTCATTTTTACATAGTGTCCTGTATATGATAAATATGAATCCACATTAATCTCGATGTCTTGGATTTTAATTTTTTTCCTCATTTTTTTCTGAACCATAGTTTGTTCTATAATAAAGTATTAAATTTTCTATTTATAAATTTTTGTTTATTGGATCCTAGGATCCACGAATGTACCAACATTTAAATATTTAAAGGTACAATAATATATTATAGAGTAATGACAGAGAAAAAACCTATACGAAGGACTCTACAAGAACGCGTGGAAGCCATTTTTGAGTTCATTGAAGCGCAAGCAGAGCCCTTTCCTAAAAGTTGGTTGAAAGATATTGGAATCAATCCTCAATCCGCCGATAAATGGTTATCTCTAATTGAATACATCCAAGAACAACCTAAAATTCGATTAATCAAAACAGAACATAATACAATTATAGAAAAAGTAGAAGGGAAGTATCAAGCACTAATGAGAAAGATGATCCTCGATGAATCGCTCTCATTTGAACAAAGACTCCAGCACGTAACAGATTATTTGAAATCTTTATACACTCGTGAACGAATTGGTAAATTTAGGGAGCAGTAAATTAAAAAAAAATGAAAATATTATTTTTGAAATAATTTCTTCATGAGATTGGGGAGAATAAATCCTCCATAGAAGAAAATCGCACTTATTATTAATAAAGTTCTAAAAATAATAAGTGTAATTGGAGTTATAGTCACTGCGGCGTCAAGTAAAGCACCAATGCAAAACGCTGGAAACGCTATGAGAAGTAGTTTCCCTTTCGTTTTCATGTCGGGATCATCCAATTTCATTGTTTTCCTGGCAAACATTACTCCTGATATTAACAAAATGAATATGAATGTAAACAAGCACAACACAAATATTATATTCGTGCTCCGAGTGTCAACAGGAGACTCTAATACAGCAAGTGTCGTTGGACCCCCGATAAAATAGAATGATAGGAAATACACCCAGTAGAATAATGAAAAACACATAATGCCAAGTAAAATTACTTTACGCTTTTCATTATATAATATGTCCGAAAACGCAAGCATCCAAAATATTACCGCTAAAGGCAAAGGAACGAAGCTTAAAAGTAATATTGCTTCAAGAGGAAGTCCTACTCCTCCGTTAAATAATGCGGCTATAAAAGAGCTTGTTATCCCCCACCAAGGCGAGCACATGAATATATATGTGATACCTACATATAAGAGATCAATGTTTTTACTCTGAAGATATTTCGCAATAATACTAAAACCCACAATCATCGAGATAATGATATATAATAGTCCAAAAATTCCCCCTATAATATCTACCATTTCTAATGTCATTTTTTTCTCTCCAAAATGTTCTTATAAAGACATTAGGTATTCAAGTATATAAGGTTTAAGCTATGGAATGAATTAGTCTATAAATTTCACATCTACCTGCATAAATTCTTTATTGAAATAAATAAAACCGTTTAATTCATTTGTTCGCGCGTCCATTATCGTCCAAATCTGGTTTTTAAACGCTCTGTTCCCACAATCGTCTAAATATTCCATATTTCCGTGATCTACTCCGCTTGGATGTGCCCCAGAAGGATGTGAGTGAAAAATGCTAACCATTCGCAAGTTGTATCTTTGAGAGGCTTCCTTAAAAATCTCATTTAGCTTTTCTATATCATTAATCAAAAAAGCAACGGGAGACTTTTCGTTGGATTCAATGCAATTAAATTTTTTACCTATATAATGAATTTGATATTCTTCCGAATTAGGGATTTGAACTTGCTTGATGTCTCCAAATATCAATCCACAAGCTTCGTGTGGGCTGGCGTTCTTCACGCAAGTCTTTAGTTTCACGACTATATCTTTATCAAGAACGATTTTAATGTCTTCTTCAAATTTCAATATGAAACTCCTTTATTTTTATATCAACGTTAAAGCAGCATTCATTGCTGCTAATCTTGCCTTTTCAGGACTTTCTCCTAATCCTATTATTATGACATCGTTTCTATCTAGTTGAACATTCATGCTAGCAATATTTGATCTAAAATATTCCTGAACATTTTCACTAATTTCCATTTGTTCCATTTCATGCTCCGAAAAAGCTTTAAGCGGGAATTTAAACTTGCTTCCATTGAATGACAGACAAGTCGCGCCAAAACCGTCAATTTTTATAGCAGCATCCCTTTGTTTTATTCCAGTTGTTAATTTACTTGCTGAATTTTTTATAAGACAATAGTATGAGGCCAAATTTTCAGATTCTATGAGTATTTCTTTTAAAACCGATAAATCTCCTTCTTCTAAGAGTGGAATTTTTGCCTTCAACTTATTGAGAAAAGCTTGACCCGCTTTAGTAAGGACATGACCTTTCTTCTTGTTCTTTTCGCTTAAAACAGTAATGAAGTTAATTTTTTCGTTCAACTTCTCGATGAGCGATCTTGCCGTGCCAGATCCTATAAGTAATTCTTCCTTCAAGCGATATCTTCCAATCCCTCCTTTCTCTTTCTCAAAAAGATACAACGCAAGAATAATATGGATGTATTCAAATGTAGGTTTTATCGTGGCGCTTTCAAATAGCCCTTCGATTTCAGTAAACTTCATTTATTAATTAAATTGAGAATTATTGAAATGTTTTTCTATATATTTAGATTTAATAACCTAATTAATAAAACTATAAGGTGTATTATGAGTCCTGATATTATTTGTCTTGGCGAGTTACTGGTCGAAATAATGCGCCCTGAAGTAGATGATCCTCACGGAAACATCGGTTCTTCATATAAAGGGCCTTATCCAAGCGGTGCTCCTGCTATTTTTATAGATTCTGCCGCTCGAATGGGAAAACCATTTAATATAACTACGGGATATATTGGCGCAATAGGAGAAGACGAATTTGGGAGTTGTATCATCGAGAAATTAGAGTTAGATTCTGTTGATGTGTCCCAGATTAGAGTTGCAAAGGGAAAAACAACGGGCATTGCGTTTAATCAGTATAATTCTGATGGTTCTCGTAAATTTATATTTGCCGCTGGGGCTGCTGGAGATACGATGCCAGAAGACATTAAAGAGTCTTATTTCAGAGGTATAAAATTGCTGCATATAATGGGGAGTGCTCTTTCTATAAGCGAAAGTTCCAAAGAAGCGTGTTATAAAGCGATAAAAATTGCTAAAGATGAGAATCCTGACGTGATAATCTCGTTTGATCCAAACTTGAGACCAGAAATGTTAGATTTGGATATTATATTAAATATTTGTAAACCTGTCTTAGAAAAAACAACAATTTTACTTCCAAGTGGAGAGGAGGCTGAAATGCTGGCAAATATAAATGGTGAAACAGAAGCTTGTAAGAAGCTTTTAAAAATGGGACCAAAAATCGTTGTATTAAAGCAAGGTAAAAAAGGGTGTATAGTTTTTACTGAAGAGAATAACGATGGAATAAAAATCAATGGATTCAAGGCAGATGAAGTGGATCCTACTGGTGCTGGTGATTCTTTTGGTGGTGCGTTTGTTGTTGGATATCTTAATGGATGGGATATAGAAGAAATTGCACGATTTGCAAATGCTGTTGGGGCATTAAAAGTTGAACACTTCGGACCAATGCCTAGTAATAGCTATGAAGAGGTAAAAACAATGTTAGAATAATAAATTTTTCAAAGATATATTCTTTTTCTTTATTTCATTGTACCCGACTCCAATAATTGCACTGCTCAGTATTAGTATCAATAAAGACATGGGATATGAGGGAAAAGTGTAGAGGGGTGTTTCGAATCCTCCTACATTGTTCATAGCTGAGGCACAGGCTTCTATTGCATTATTTAAACACTCTTCTATTCGATTGTAATAAAATCTTTTAGTCTCATTTGTTTCAACCTGTCTTTGAGAATACGTAAGAACCCAGTTAGAGAAAAAATTTTCATGCAACCATAATGCATCACGAGAAGTTGCTTCAGAGCATGTTGGATCTTTATATGTTTCCCACCCTAAATCGACAGCAGCATCATAAGGTTTCTTATTTCCAACGATGATTTGAGAATATTTAAAGAACTCCTCCCTATCGTCGTATTCATTTGTTCTGGATTGAACTCTTGACTCAACAGTTGAATGATGTTCATCGAAGTATAAATTATAAGGATATACATAATTATCTGCCACATGGGCATACATAGAAAGGTCGGCAATATAATGGGTCATTGCTCCGAAATAGAACGCTGCTTGATCTAACTTTCCACTTTCAATACTAGCATCAGCCCAATCACCGCACCACTTTGCTCGAAGAGCTGAATCATCTTCATTGTTTTTGATGGAACCATCTTCTTCATAATATATGTGATGATATGTAGTGTCTCCAAAACCCGAGAGCGTTTCACCGTCCAGGGTTATTGAAACACCAGAATTATCAGGAGCTTCGGTTCCTACAAGAAAGATTATCTCCCTATATTCTAACCATTTCCATTGATCTTCATCATGTTCTATTAATGCTTCTAAGGCTCCTTCAGCGATCCAATCGTGAGTTCCATAATCCGTTTCATAATCATAATCGTTTTGATTATACGCGTATGAACCATTACTCCACGCGTTTCCAAAACTATAAGGTAATACCAAAACCATTAAACCTATTAAAACAATAAAAATTTTATGTTTTCTCATGATCTTCTAATAATTAGGAAAATTACTATTGATTTTTTATCAAAATTGTATATTCTTTAAATAAATTTATTAATATCTAAATAAATTGATGATTGTTAAGTGATTAATAATATTATTTAATATCTTAGAGAACCCGACAAAAATAGTTAAGAGAATTAAAATATATTTAAGTTAATTTACTTTTTAGAATATTAAAAATAAAATCGCCATAATCATTGAAATACAAACTCATTCATAGTAGAAAACATAAAAGTAGTAAAGAAAAACGGAAAAACAAAATTCTGATATCTTAATAACACGTTATTTTATATATTCATGGCATTTTGATTCAATTATAATCAAAATTTAAAGGTAGTTTGGCTTGGTAGTTAAAAGTGTATTAGAAGACCCTAAACAAGGTCAGAGTGAAGTATCAAATGTTATATCATTAGATTCAGGAAGAAAAGCTAAAAAATCTGATACTTTTAGGGTCTTATTTTGCATCCAATTGGCATTGTGCTTCACAATCCCGCTTCTTATTATAAGCATGCACTTCTTGTACGAGGCATTAATGATGTGTAGATACTATGGGGGGACTGTTCGGGTTTGTGGTTAGGACTCAATACAAACGCTGCGTTCTTAATTGATATAGTATTATATACTTCCATTGTTTTACAGTTTGTCTTGATAATTGTATGTTTTTACATGTATGATTCGAAGAAGAATAAATGACGATTATCAATTGTAACATGATAATTTTATGATAATTTTAAATTTGAATCTTTATTTATGAGTCACATGCTTGAAAGGTTATATCAACCAGATTTTGCGTGTATTTTCGGAAAAAATTATGCAAACGCTTTTCTCTACGGCCAAGTTGATTCACTCCTATGGCCTATTTTCACTGATGTTGAAATGTCTGACCAACTCAAGAACCTCTTGAAGCAAAAGGATGCTAACGATAAAGAATGTTTTTATCGTAGGAAGATCAGTGTAGATGATGTAAAAGTTGAATTAAAAAGTTCCAATATTGATATAGCGTTGGTACAAGCAATGGATTTAGGTAGAAAATATGGGATTACAAATTCAGATGTAATTGCGGTGGTAAAAAGAGAACCAGGACTCTTCAAAGGAATCATATCCTTTAATCTCACCAAAGATTCTACTATTGATGCGGTATCAGAATTAAAAAAAATTGAAAAGGAAATAGAAGTTGTTGGTATTGCACTTTATCCCTCATACTCTCAACTAGATTTAACGGATGAGACTAATTCTGCTCTAAAAGAGCTTTTAAAGTATTGTAAAAACAAAAAATATTTTATAAAAATAGATTTAGGTAATTTATACTTGCCTGATAATTATCCCGAGTATGTTTCTTACCACAGAATCAAATCATTTCTATCAAAAAATTCTAAAAATTTAATCGTATTGAGCGGTTTGGACATATCACGAGAATTGAAACCCTTCATGGTGGAAGAAGAAGGTGCAATTGAAAATATCTTGTATTATCAGCTGTTAAAATATTATCATAATCTCTGGATTGAAGTAGATCCTAGATCTTTTGGAGGAATGACTCCTACGGATTGCTTTAAACAGCTCTTCAGAATGAAAGGCTTTGTTCAAAATTGTTGGCAGAGATTATTAATAGGAAGCGCAACCCCTACCTTGGAAATGGCTCAAGTCGCACGAGGATTCTTAGAAGCAACAGATGATTTGCCTTTTGCTCAAAAATGCATTTTAAGAACTTGGGCTTTTCGAAACGTGAATCGAATAAATCCTGAATGTTTTACACCCTTAGGAGATAGTAATCTTGAATTGTTTAATATAGTATTAAACATCGAATTAGAGCAAGTAATTGAGAACAATAACGAAGTAAATGCTGTTTATAAGATTAAACTCCGGAGCTATAGCATTACTCAGTTATTATTCTTAACTGACTTGCTTAAAAAACTATTCAGCGAGACTATAAAAAAATATCCCACCTTAAGTAATGGGGAATTATTTATTCGTTCGTATCATACTACAACATCGTTAGTTGTAAACGAACACGAGCATGGTAATTATCTCGATCTACACTATAAATTCGCAGAACTTTCCAAAAAAGATAGTTCAGAATTCATGCATACAGTAATGGCAGAGGAAAATAGGGCTGACTTCAACCATTTTGACCACGAATTGGCAAGTACATACGGAAGTAGGCAATTAACCATTCCAATATTAAACAAGAAGCTTGAAATTGGTGGGCGCGAGAATTTCTATATTTTAGTCACGTTTGGACCGAGAACAGTTCAATTGCTTGTTAAAATGAAGTTAATAAAAGAAAATTAAAATTTCATTTTATATTTTTGATGGTCTTACCAGATTTAACCGATTAAAATCTCCCATCTCTTTTGTATACGGTCTTATTCGAAACGCGTAATAATAATCTTGTTTTGCTGGTAGTTTAAACTCTTTTTGAAGCACTGCAAGCGCAGGTATGTCTCCTCCTACTCCTCGCTGTTTATAATCGATATTAAACGTGTTATTATCACGTGTGGGCACTTCGTGTATGTGTGCAGCGAGTACTAAATCTTCCATTTTATACGGCCAAACACTAGCGTTTAGCAGCGTGCCCCCGACATCAGAGACAAACAGACCGCTTCCGTTTTTGTCCGTCAACGCAACCCATCTAATGTCTGTTCGGTTTCCGTTTTCTTGAGGATCCACATAATGATGAATTAAATTCTCTACTGTATCGCTGTAGATTCCTACGGCTGCACCTGTCTTTCTATCGAACATTGTCTCGTGTGGACCTTTAC
>Ga0180433_10002298_pt1 | contig 29748 bp, 63 predicted proteins | sample SS_ome_8_FD_132980 | JGI IMG/M metagenome (GOLD analysis project Ga0180433, IMG submission 132980) | Hypersaline lake sediment archaeal communities from the Salton Sea, California, USA - SS_1_D_1 metaG | ecosystem: Environmental > Aquatic > Non-marine Saline and Alkaline > Hypersaline >... | reverse complement strand
TGCCAAGATAGGTTTCTATCTCGTCCAGTTCTTTCAGAATCTGTTCCTGATTCTCCAGCACAGTATCCTGAAGCGCATCAATTCCCTGTTTGATTCTTGCCGTCAATCTTTTTCTCATTCCCGTCCTTCCTTTTCTTCAGATACTCAAGATAGCGACTCAACATGAAGTCCATTTTCCTGATGAGCTTCTGTTCTTCTTCTCTTGTTGTTTTCCCGTCCTCCATCCTTCCAACAAATGTTTCAAGTGTTTTCTCCGCTTCTGCCAGTTCCTTTTCTGTTACCTTATCACATCCTAAGAAAAACAATATAACCAAAAGGCACAACACGAGGAGACGCCTCATTTGGAATACCTCCAAAAAGAGTAGAAGATGTCGCGGCTGTTCTTTGCAACTACTTTCCTTGCAGCCGCTGTCATATTATCTCCCTCTCCTCCACTTTTCAATCTTTACAACAGGCCAATTCAATCCAAGCAACGCTTTAGGATTGACTCGGTAGAAACTGATATTGTACTTCTCCTTTGTCTTGTTGTCCAAAGCAATTCCCCAAACACTCCACACATCGTCTCGCTCGGAATAATGTATGTTGTAAATCTCAAGATACTTCCAATCCACCCCACGCGCTTTTCGTTTCAAAGCTCTACCGATAATAGGATAGACCTTCTCAGCAGGAAAGCGGAGACGATGAGCTTTACTCCCGCAGATATTGTAGATACCAATACCACTGTACGTCTCGAAACCAGATAGCATTCGAGCTACCATTAACAGTTCCCGTGCAACCTTAAGCCTGTTCATCAAGCACCCATCTATGTCTCTAAAAATTCCTGACGCTTTTCTTCCGGCAAGCAAAGCCAATTCGAACCCTCTTGCCACAACCAACGCACTCTTTCATATACTGATTGATTTTCTTGTAAACATGCGCTCCACGTTTACATCTACTCGGTATTTTCTTCGCCATGAGCAATGCCTCCAAAATAGTCAGAAGCCCCAAGGCATTTTTGGAGCTTTCTTGTATTTACGCTTCTTCTGATTTATCTTTCCTAAGGCCGCTCGTTTGGCCGCTTTCAGGTCATCACCACGATAGAGTTCCGCAACTCGATGTTTGCCTCCACCAACATACTTTGAACCTATCCTACCCCAACAAGCACAAGCCACAAAGTCTCCACTAAGCAGGGTATCATCATAGAGAACGACATAAAAATACTTATTATTGTCCGGGCCTTCAAGATTGAGGCCCTCATTTACCTTCAGATTCTTTTCGCTGACAACGATTCCATACCATTCATCCATTATCTCGGCGTTTGAACTGATGTCCAGCTTCTGCTCAATCAACCTGCGAATCTTGATAAGCTGACGCGGATTGGCCTCAATAATTGCCATGCCAAGATTTCACGAGCCATGTAAAGAAGTCGTCTCGCTATTTGCCGATTATCCATCGCGTTCCCTCCTGCTATTATAACCAAAATATAAAGAAAATGTCAAAAAAAGACCCGACTCAAAAAGAGTCGGGTCAAGCCAAGAAAGAAAAAAAGTCGCCAACATCACTTCAGAATGCGTTTTACGATTTTGGCTATCCTTTTCTCGTCATAATTCATCTTGCTTTTCTTCGCCACTCGGAGCACTTTTCGCCAATCCTCCATCATGTAGTCGATGAAATCGTTGTAGCTGATGTCAATGGATTCATGCGTCCTGAGATTGTTGAACCGCAAAGTAGACATCGGGCCTGCCAAAAACACCTTGTCCAAAAAGTCCTCAACCGCATGAAGAGTTTTTCGCGTGTCATAGGTGAACTCAAAAGCAATCAGACTCCCATGCCCTCTGATGCGCACCAAGCCCTCGTTCATAGCCAGAATAAGAATTTCAGGCCTATCTTTCTGCCAATCCATGTCCTTAATCTGTTTGACAAAACGAGGAGAAAGCCCAACCTTCTTGGCATTCTTCGGGTCTTTCAGAAAATCGGCATGTTCAAAGACCTTCTTGTACTTGCCATTCTTTGCATTCAGCCAATAGCCTTCCATTGCCATAGCTCAGTCCTCATGGATAAACAAGATAATTCTTGCCAGTTTCTATAATAAAGGCTTTGATAAAAGAATTATCAATACTTGTTCAGGGCATCCATGATGAGAGCCTTCAGCTTCTTGTGACCAAGCAGCCACTTGATGCACTCGCCATCCCTGCGCTTTGCCAGACGACGGCAGAACGAGTGCCGCAAGTCATTGGGAATATCATCACAGGTAATGAACCGCTGGAAATTCTGAATCCGCTTATCCGTAATCTCACAATCCGGCTGCACCATCCTCGCAAACAGACGCTCGACAATAACCGAGAGAACGTCCAGCCTTGGCTCATCCCGTTTCATCAGTTTCTCAATCTGCTTGTAGACACTCTCGTCACCAGAAAGAATATCCTCCGGTTCGGAAATCATGTCCATCTCACGGGTTCGAGTGGCGTAGACGATGAAGGTAGAAACGGACTCTTCGTCCAACAGAGAGTTCGCATGGAGCACAACACGCTCCTTCTCAATCTGAATGTCCTTTACGCGCTTCAACCACTTGAAGAACTCGCTCCAGGTTCGCGGATTCGTCCGCTCCCTGCCAATCATGTCCTCAGGCTTGTAAAGCAGGAAGCCGATTCCGCGCTTGTCCAGCTTGTTTGCTTCTGCCCAAATCGCCCATTCCGATGCGTCTTCCTTGAGCGTAATATGTTTGATTCGGGTCAAAATCGCATTGTCAATCGTGGTCACGAGATAGTCCTGGTCGGAGCCATCAGGGTTGCCCGTCAGCACGATATTGCAGCCAGCCGGAAGCTTCCACGAAACCATACCGTAGTTCTGGAGCAACTGCATGATTCCCTTGATGATTCGGATGCTGGCACGGTTCCAGTCATCAAGCAAGAGGATGCTCGGCCCTTCATGCTGCGGCACCCAATCAGGAGGAGCCATGCGCGTCTGAACGCCCTTCTCGATGTCGATTGTCCACTTCCGCATTTCATAAGCGTGAATATGCTCTTCGGGAACCCACCGAGCTTCTTCCTCCGAATCCTTTGGGGGAACCATGTAAGAACAGCGAACAGGCATTCCGTGAAGGTCGCCCATTTCCTCAAACTGCGCAATCGGCACGTCGCGAACATCGTAGCCGGAATATTTCTTGCCGCGCCACGTAACAGGCGTATTGCGAAAGGACTTGATGGTTTCGGTTTTGCCGATTCCACTGTGACCCCAAATGCAGCCTGCAAATCTCGGCTTGCCTTCCTTTTCGGATTCGTCATTGACATCGAAAAGGTCTTTGAGGAAATCGACAATCTGCGAGTGCGTCGAAATACTCCCATAACAACCGTCGTAGCTTTTGCTCCACTCATTGAGCTTCTTTTCATCACTGCTTTTCTTCTTTGACATCTTTCTGGCTCCTTGTTTTCGCGGCGTATTCTATTATACTCGATTCACGCCCTTTGTCTTAGAGATTTTCCAAAAAACGCAGCACGTTTGCCACGCTATTCTTTGTTTCACCGATGGCCGCTACGAGCATTTCCAAATCATCCTCGGCTTTTGTGAGATTTTCCAGAAGACGCTCCAGTTTTTCTCTGGAAACGGTTTCCCTTGGAGCGTTCTTCTTGAGATAGTCGAAGTCGATGAGATTCGGTTCCGGCGTAATAATGCGAGGCTCTGTCATCTTGACTCGCTCGATTTTGATTCTCTGAGAGACCTTTTCAGCCTTCGCAGCGCGGGCCTTTGCCAAACTCTCCGCGTTCGTCATCTTTGCTTTGCCGCGTTGCTTTCTTTGAGCGGCATTCCTCTTGGCGATTTTCGCTCTGGACTTGTGGTCAACAGGGTGAGTGGGAGTACCAGAGTCGAAGTACCGTTTCTTAAACTGTTTGCAGAGCTTGTCCAGAATCTCAGGGTAGGAACAGCCACCGCGCCGTCCCTTTTTGGCCGCTCTCATATTGCAAAGCCATTTACCGAGCTTTGTGTCCTTCACCGGAGGAAGCCTGCCAAACCTTTCCTCGTAGGCCTTGACTTCCATGAACCGCTTTTCCGACATCTCATCACGATGAGTCTTCGTAAAGACTCCGAGCTTAGCCGCTTTGCGCCTGCGACGGGTTTCGGCTCCTTTCTTTGCAGCCCTGTTTCTCTTGCGAGTTACAGCCGCCTTCTTCCGTGCCGCCTTCACCTTTGCCTTGCTTGTAGCCATGTCTTTTCCTCCAAGAGTTCTCTTCGTTTTGCCAAATGACAGGGATACAGTCGGGATGACAGCGGGGCCTGTAACTGTTCATCCCGACTCCCTGTCAGACCTTTTTCTTGATTGCGTTGTAACGCACCTTTGTGGTCACTTTCTTCTCGACGCAACTGTCAATGGCTGCGACCATTTCCTTCTTGCTCTCGTCCTTCCGCGCTTCCTTCCGAAATTCACGAAAGCCCTCAGGGTTGACGCTGAAGTTTGTCACGATGGTCACGACTTCATCGAACGATTTGCCAAGAACCTTGCGAACGCGCTCGATGGATTCGGGAGCGATAACCGCCGCGATTCTGGCATTGACCACACCTTCAAGTTGGCCTCTGCGAACCGCGTCCTTGACGGTCTCGAATGCCGCCTTCGTGGTATTCAGTTCGAAGCTTTCCGTGTCTGAAATGACCGCCTCACTTTGTTTGCCACGCACCCGAACCGAAAGCTCGTTGCGCTTTTTCAGCTTTCCACCCTCTTCAGCCACCTGTTTGCGGTGCTTCTTCTCGTCTTCCTTCATCTTCGTCAATTGCTTGTCCAGCTTGTGACCCTCGTCCACAAGCGTAGCCATCTTGCCCGAAGCATCGACCGCCCGAATGTCCTTCGCCTTGACTTTCCTTTTCTCCATTGCCTTAACCTCGCTTTCTTTCTTAGCCTTAAGTTCGTCTTGTTCGTTGCCGACCTTCTATACGGCAAATGAAAAACTTTTCACCAAGTTTCCTGATATTTTTCAAACAAACTTCATAAGGTCTTCCCACACACACTCTTCGGGAAGCTTGTCATCTCTAACCCTGACGACTGAAGGATGCCGAAGACTGCCGGACTTGAAAACCTTATAGGTCTTAAGCTCGACAACAGCACCCTTGTATTGAGACCATTTCGCAACAATATCAAGTTTCAGACGGACATCAAAGTTGCCGACGTTGACCAGTTTGACCAACTTGCCATCCTTGAAGACGCCGCAACCGATATTCTTGGCAATGTTCTTTCCCTTGTAAGAGTCCGCGTCCGAAAGTTCATAGTCCATGATAACCATATCGACCGTGAACTGCTTCTTGACTTTGACCCAATAGGGGTTTCTCGTTCCTCTACGATAAGGATGCTCAGGTCGGCCCTTGACACGCTTCAGAATCAACCCTTCAGGCACTTCTTCGTAGTGCTTCCGAAATTCCGAATCCCAACGAGGATTCAAAAGAAAATGTTTCTGAAGAACAGGAGTCCAAGCAGACCAAGTATCCTCCAGCAGTTTTCTGCGGTCATTATCATCCATGCTTTCAATGTTCCTGCCATCCACTTCCAGCAGGTCGTAGACATCCATGAAATCGTGACCGAGCTTATCGCGCCGAAGACAGGCTTCCTGAGACCCGTATCCAAGCTCTCCTACGGAAATTGTGCCCGAAGGCAGAGAGGGAAGAGCAATCTCCTTTTCCTTGCCCGGACGGGAAAAGAATCGCTGGCTCCCATTGGAGACGCACACTCCCCAAATTCCATCACGCTTCGGCTCAGCAATCCATTCGCCGGTATCTTCATAGCGTTCGAGTTCGACTTCGGAAATCTCGCCAGCGCAGCCCATGTAAGCTTTCATTTTGCCTTTACCTTTCTCAGAAGCCACTGATTGCCATCACGCCGCCAAAGCCTCCAATGTCCTCTCAGCTTGCCTTCGAGAATTTCGAACTTGACCTTATCCAATTCCCTCTGGTAGATAATCATATCACCGGAAGCCCAAATCTCGACTGTGCCTCTTCCATAGCCTTCTTCGATTTCGCCTTCCCAAGACATGTAGTCAATCGAATGAAGTTCTGTTTCAATCGCCAGCCGAATTTGCTTTTCATCCTCTGGAAAGCCTTTCGGCAATGCCCAAGAAGGAGCGGCTCCATCCTCAGCAAACCTGAAATCATAATGAAGTCCGGCTCTCTTGGCTTCGTGTTTCTGGACAACAAAACACGTCTTAGTTCCTGTTCGTAGGTTCGACATAATCCATGTGCAGAAGTTTGAAAATGAGTTCTTCGGTTTCGCCAGCGACCTTGACCTCTTCGCCGCCCATCATCTTGAAAAGCCCGTACTCGTTGAGCTTCATGCCCATCCTCTTGGCTTTCGACCTCATAGAAATGTTGAACTGCTTCGAGCCGGTAAAGTAAAGAGTACAGGCTCCGAAAGATTCGGGTTCCACCAGCCGGAAATCAGCTTTGATTCCCTTCACTCGACCGGAAGACTTCGTGCTGCCGGAAGTTTCCACCCTGTCCATCAGCTTCTCGCAGACCGCCATCACAGTCTCGGCGTTTTCATCCGTGACAGCAATGGCAATGTCCAAATCGCCAATGGTTTCTTTCTTGCGCCGATAAGAACCACAGGCTTTGACATCCATAACTGCGGCAATCCGACGAAGCTTTGCCAGAAATGGCTCAACAATCTTCTCAGCTTTTGCCAAGGGAGTCCTGCCGTCACCTTTGCCCACCATTGCGGCCACGCCTTCCTTCACCTGTTTGGGAAAGCTGACACCGGATTCGATAAGAGCCTGAACCTCAGCCACGGTTTGAACCTTGCGCTCGTCGTAAAGCTGCTTCGCTTTGGCAGGGCCGATGCCCGGAATGGAAAGGAGTTCCAGATACTGCGAATAATCTCTGCGAAGCTCCTCCAGTTTCGGGCATGTTCCAGTCTCCGCAATCTCCCGAATCTTGCAGGCAATCTTCTCCCCAATGCCATCGACTTCACCAGAAGAGATTGTCTCAAGATTGATAGAGGGAAGCTCCTCGACTGTGCTTGCAGCCCTTTGGTAGGCCCTGGCCTTGAACTTGTTCTCTCCAGCCAGAGATGAAAGATTCGAGAGAAGCCTGAGTTTTCCCGCCACGTCTTTTCTCATTGTCGCTGTGCTCATTTGCTTTTCCTTTCTGCCCTTCTATACGGAAGCCTCGAAAATAATGAGCACTTTTTCTTTGAATTTTTCATCTTTTCTTTCGCAAACAGCAGGTCATAAATTAAGCTATACCAACCTCTTGGGTTCACCGTGCTTGCATCCCTTCTCTTCCCTTGTTTCCCATACGCCGATTTCAGGCTCGATGCCATCCATTGCTCTCCCCCAACAACCTTCAGACCAATACTCCTTGATTTCGTATGGAGTCACAGGTTCCCATTCAAACCCTCTCTGCTTGGTAGCCGCTTCGCTACAGAGTCGAATCGCATGAGCTATCGAGTGGGCACAGACATAAAGAGACTGGCCTCTGTCCCAACCTCGGCCATTCCAAATCCTGAGTTTCTTATAAATCTTCGGCATGGGTATCTCCAAAAATCATGTTCGAAAAAGCCTTGCGAATCTTGACGACACGCCGGTCATAGACATCCATCATATCAGAAAAGTGTTTACGAAGCTTTTTTCTGTTGACTTCGTAATACTCCTCTGTTGTCCATACGTAAAAACTCACACGATATTCGAGACGATTAACATCTTCGGTCGCTATGACACCAAGCTTATCCTTTTGAAGCAGAAACCCGAATTCGTCTTCAGGCAAATCAGAAGCAATACGCAAGGTCTTCTTGTTCTCTTGGACAATCTCGAAGCCCTCAACATGCTCTCCGATGCTATGCTCATCTACAGCGATTGTAATTTTGAAAACTTTCATGCTCTAATCACAATATCCGAATGTCTCAAAGGAGTAGTGGAATAAATGTCCACAAACATATTCTTGGGGAAAAGACCCAAGCGTTGGACGCGAGTAATGCGAATTTCCGTGATGTTCTTGTCAGGATGCTTTTCCATTACATCGTAGAGCATACGGTCAGCAATCTGTCTCCAAGAGACAAGATGTCCCTTGGAAAGCTCTGCCAGTCTGAACTCCCCTATGTCAACACCATGCGAAAAGATTCTGCCGTGAATTTGGTAATCAGTCCAAAAGAGGCCCATCTTTTGCCCTTTCAAGCTGTTCATTAACCCATTCCGACGCCATCTTTGCCACAATTGAAACCTGCCAGACAGAAGGAAACTCCATAACCTTCAGGCCACATCCCTTTGTCCTTCAAGTGCTGCCATGCCTTCAAGTGCTCGATGTCGTGAATGTCGAACCAGTCAAGAATGCTCATGCTTTTCTTCCTCCAAGAGCCTTCGCACCTTCTCGATTTCCTCAGTTGTGTGAACCACGCCACCCGCGTTCAGGTCAATATACCACTGAAGAACCTGTGCTCTGGTCTTCAGGTCGTTGACATTGAACCGAAGACGAGCATCCAGCATATCAGGCTTATCGCTGTAGTCCTTGTAGAGATAACCAAAAGCGGGAATCTTATTCTCCATGAACCGCCTACAAGCTTCCAGACGCTGCTTGCCATCAACAAGAACAAAGTCTTCCCTGCCCCCATTATGCCAGTGGGGGCAATTGAAGTAAATCAGTCGCGCAGACGTGCCGCCTCTCAAGATGAATTCGATGAAGCGAATCTGCTGCTCTTCGCTCCAGACGTGCCCTCTCTGGAAGTCGGGATTCATATCCAGACCATATTCCTCGACATAAGTCTTCATGTGCTGAGGAAGATAAGCCAAAGACACGTCAACCTCGTAACTTCCGCTGCGAGTGAACTTAGGAATGTCTCTGAATCTCGGCTTTCTCTTTGCCATTAGTTGGCTCCTTTCCATCCTTCTATACGGCAAAAGAGAAAAAATTCAGCACTAATTCTCAAGATTTTTCGCCTCTTTTTATTTCGTCTCTGACCTGCATGAGAAGCTTGCCTAAGTAATTCGAGCCTTTGATTCTCCTACATCTTGAGCAGAAACAATCTCCCCAAAAATTGTCATGCCACTCATTCCCTTCCTTCAAAAACTCGTCATCTGTGGCAAGCAATTTCTGCCGCAACTCTGGAATCTCGAACTTGAGCTTCAACAGCATCAACATCACGGGAATTTTGAGGCCGTCCCAACCGTGCTTCATCGGCCCTTGCCTGCCAAGCCGCTTCGCTTTGCCTGCATAGGAAACTTGGCGAATCTTCTCTTTCCATTCCTCGTCACGCATCTTGGCGGCTTGATAGGCGTGTTCCACACTCTTATACTGCTTCCCTTCGTAAACAATAGGAGAAGTGAAGAAGTTGCTCAGCCAGCAGTATTCTTCCTCGAACCGTTCAATCATTTTGCCTTGCCTTCTTGCGCTCCTCCGCGCCCCAGGGAACATCTTTCTCTCCCCAAGGCTCGTGGGTTCCATCATCGTGGAACTTGGGGAGCACGTAGGAATAAATAGTGCCTTTGGAATTGTCAAGGTTGGCTCTGGCGCATTCATTGCTGCTGTTTCTGGAAGCCTCATAATAGGGGTCAAACATGTCTCCAAAAACCTTTTTCACTTTCTCGCGGGCTACCGCGTAACGCCGCTTCTCGTGTTCAAGATTTTCACGAGGAGCATCTATGCCAACGCTATGATACCACTCAATACGAATGATGGTTTCCTCCAGTTCAATCAGCGATTGCATCACCATCATTGCCGTAAAGCCAAGATAATCATCGGCCTTATCAGGAGACACGTCGGGAGGAAGCTTGTCAGCAGAAATTCCATCCAGCATTTCATCCAGTATCCTGTCTTCTTTTTCCTTGTTCTGTTTAATGATGTTATCCCAAGGGTCAATTGCTTCTGCTTCTTTGTCTGTATAGAGGTCTTCAGGAAAGCCGTAAATCGTCTGATTGCTTTCTTCGTTAGCGTTTCCTTTCAGTTTCCTCGGAACCTTCCATTCCCTCTTGCGAAGTTCCTTGAAGGAACTTTCTGTTACTTTGCCGCCTGCAAGCGGGACTCGCATAAAGCCCACAGTGCCGTTCGAGTCAATATAAGTCACGATGGCATCCCCCGAATAGTGCTGCCATGCCATTCGCTGTGCCTTCGTCATTTTCTTCGGAGACGTTTCCTTGTTGCTATGATGTTGGCTCTTCATTTCCTCCTTGACACTTCCGAACAAGCGACAGTGCTCGTCCTTCTTCGCTTCCCATTCCTCTTTTGGAAACGTCACCCACCTGCCGCACATCCAGCAGGAATTGGACTCGTTGAAACCATAGAAGTAAAGCTGATGACGCGGCTTCTTGTGCTTGGTGATTCTTGCGAGTTCCATATTGTCCTCCTTGAACTCCTTATCTAAGAAACGATAAAGGTTATTCTAACATTCTTGCCATCATCAGGGAACCCAATAGAAATCGAACCATCAGGTTCGTCCCTATAATCAATTTCAATATCTGCGTCCTTGCAGAACTCGTCAAACCCGATACCAACAATTTTTCTGACAATTTTTACGTGATTCATTTTTGTTCCCTCAACAATATTGCCGAAGAAAATCAATCATCCTTCGTGTGTCGGCATCTTTCATCTTAGCCTCGCCGTTTGCCGTGTGGAGGTTGATGATGTTCTCCATCTTCCCCTTCACAATACGCCTGCCTTGTTCTATTCCAAGACTGACAGCAATCTCAAGAACAATCTCAAGCAGTTCCCTGCCTTGGTCTTTGAATATTTCACTAAAAATATAGAAAAATATCTTGACATATAGAAAACCATACAGTATACTATAATCATGAAACTATCTGCATGGGCTAAAAAACAAGGTATCACCTATAAAACTGCTTGGAACTGGTTCAAAACAGGAAGATTGCCAGTTCATGCTTTCCAAACTCCAACAGGAACAATATTGGTAGAGGAAGAACAACACAAAGTATCATCACAAACGTGGATATATACTCGTGTTTCATCTCCAAACAAAAAAGACGACCTTGAAAGACAAGCACAGCGAATAGCTGAATTTTGTAATGCTCGGGGTTGGGTTATCCACAAAACTGTCAAAGAAATAGCATCCGGCATGAATGATAATCGTCCCAAACTGCACAAAATGTTAGAGGCTAAACCATCAAAAATTGTTGTAGAACACAAAGATAGACTAACGCGATTTGGCTTCAAATACATCGAAGTATTGCTCAAACAACTCGGATGCGAAATCGTTGTTATACAGCGTGATGTAGAAGAAAAAGATGACTTGTTAAAAGACCTTGTGTCTATAGTCACATCTTTTTGCTGCCGTTTGTATGGATTACGCCGTGGACAAAACAAAGCAAAAAAACTGAAGGACAACTTGCTCTCATGAAAAGAGCAATCAAAATATCCATCAAATTCATCACCGCTGCCAAACAAAGGCAACTCGATGCACTGCTCGTGGCTTATAGAGCAGCAGTCAACTTCTACATTAAATCGCTTTGGAATAAACCCGGCAAACTCGACAAGCCTACACTCGCAAAACTCCAACATACACGATTGTCTGAGAGGTATAAATCTCAGGCTCTCAAACAGGCTTTGTCGATTGTTGTTACTACCCGAAAAGCAGCCAAGAAAACCAAGAGAAGAGCGTCGTTGCCTAAATTCAAAGGAGGCGCTTGTCTTGATGGCAAGTTCATCAAAATCGAAAACGGCAATGGCTGCTTTGACTTGATGGTTAAGATGTCTGTTCTCAATAAAGGTAAGCGTATCTGGTTGCCATGCAAGAAAACAAAGATTTTCAATAAATGGATGTCTAAGCCGCTTGCTAAGGTCATTCAAGGATGTGAACTCAGAGACCATTACATCATTCTGTGGATTGACCTTCCTGATTTGCCCTGTAACTCTGTAGGCAAACCACTTGGCATTGACATTGGTGTTAACAAACTCATCACTGATTCTGAAGGCAAGCAATATGGAACTGATTTCAAAAATATCAGAGACAAGATACTCAAAAGGAAGCGTGGTTCCAAGAGTAGATGTAGGGTGTTTAGAGAGCGAGACAATTTCCTGCACAGAGTTATCAATCAATTGCCGTGGGATGAAATCAATGTTCTTGGCATTGAGTGTTTGAAAGATTTGAAGAAAGGCAAAAAGAGAAACAGAGGTAAATCTTTTAGAAAGGCTATGGCTCCTTGGACATATCGACAGGTGATAGAGATTCTTAGACAAAAGTCCCAAGAGAACCGTGTTCATCTTGTGGAAGTGGAATCTGCCTACACTTCTCGTACATGTCCCAAGTGTAACAAGGAGTCTAAAGACAACCGCAAGGGAGAGAATTTTGTGTGCATTGTTTGTCACTACAGTCAAGATGCTGATTACGTTGGAGCACATAATATTCTCGTTCGCACCTTGGCGACTTTGGGAAGTGTAGAGTCTCCCAAGCCATTGAAGGCAGTTGGATAGTTTTCTATTCATCTGCTAACTCTCATCATCTGCCAGCTTGAGAAGGAGATACCACCCCACAAGATTCTTGCACTTGGGATGCGGCCTGCATTTTACGAAAGTGTACGACATTGTTCCTTCACTTCCTTGTTGATAATCTTCGCCATCTCGGAAAGCCCCATCCCGTGGGTATCATCGCATCTTACTCCACGATGACGCAAAGCATCGAGAATCCGAGCCGCTGCCTGAACACCAACCGATTCCATTCCCTGCGTCTCAATCATCTTTTTTTTCCACCTTCTGCCCGGTTTCCTCAAGAAACTTCGCAAAGCCTTCGTCCTGCTCCAAGTCCCACTTCTCTCCTTCAATCCTGTCCCTGATTTCGGGATTCTCCTTCGACTCCTTCTGCATGAACGCCTCGATTTCCTTCAGGCTTTCATGGACTTCCTTCGGAGCGTCCTTCAGAAAACCCTCGTTATGAAAGACATACCTGTCCATGAGATGTGTCTGAACCTGCATGTCTCTCAAGTAGCGAAGCAAATGGCAGTAAGCCGCCACCGACTCCAGAAATTCCACCCCTTTGATTTCGACAAACAGGGCCTTGAGCGCGTGAATGTCACGAGACAGAACCGTCTGCCTCACCTTGTCCTTCCACGCCTGTCTGTGCTTCAACCAGTCTGCATACTCCATGTCAGTCCTCCAGTTATAGAAGCGAAAAATCAAGTTTCCAGCACCGTCCACATGAACAAAATTGACAGGATATTTTTTCCCTTTCTCGTCCTCATAATAAATGTTTCCAGCCAAGGAATTGTTTTTGAGATACTCACAATCTTCCATCTGACCAGTAAGCATATCTCTAAGTTCGTGCGCAAACATCAGTCCTCCCATTCTGGAACGAGAATTACCGCGTCCTGAGTCCAATAATCGAACTCGTAGAACGCACCTTGACCGTACTGCTCGTTGGCCTTCGCCAATGCACGACGGATACGACGAGAGCCGCCATCCGTTACCTTCATCATCAGGCCGTTGGAACTCCGACGAATTCCAACGTGAAACCGCTTCACTTCCTTGAATGATTTGACGAAACGAAATCGCCCGATGTCTGTCACCAGAAAGCCCACGGTATGAGACCACTTGGGATAGGGATAATCGTGACCATCCTCTGTGAAAGCAGGCGTGAAAATCGGGCCAGCACCAGGGTTGGAAAGATTCTGATTCTCCCAAACCTTTATGCCGCCTCGATTTGCAATCCAATCTTCGAACTTTTCTCGAACGTCTGGCGTTGTTACTTCAATCTGCTTCTCTGTAGTTTTCATGGCCTTTCTCCTGCTAAAAGATTCCTTTGGCCTTCTCCGCTATCGAGCGTAACCTCAGGAACGTCCTCGTAGTGATACCGCGCACCGTGACCGAATAAACCAGGGGCTGGCGGTGTAAGTTGAGTGATAAGGTACTGTAAGACACGAGTGCCATCGGGCTTGATTGCCCAACGCACTGGTGGATGTGGATTAGGGTCAGGTGGCATTTTACTCATGGTAGCTTCTCCTAAAATTCCTTTGGCCTTCTATACGGCATCTGCGAAAACTCTCAACATTTTTTCTGAAAAAATTCAATAGCTCTCCGTTTCCTTCAAGGCCTGCACGGGAGAGTCATATTCCTTGACGCTGCCATTCCCCAAAACTCCCTTCTTGCTGACATGTGTCACTCTATAGGACTCACAACCCTTCCAGCCAAGATACTGTACCTTCAAAAAACCACGAGCACACAGAGCTTCAAATTGTTTGCGAACCATCTCCTCGTTGAGCCTGATTTTCTTCTTCTCGTGTGCCTCATTGAAAACTGCCTCGATGTCTCTGACAAAAATACTTGACCCGACCCATCCTCCTGATTTGTCACCAGTTCCAAAATACTTGCTGACAACCTGCATGGTCGCGGATTCAAGCTCGGTCATTGCTCATAATCTCCTGTTCGAATCGGAACATGCACCATTCGGGAATCTTCTTACCTGAAAAAATCAAGAACGTCTTTTCTTTGGTGCTCAATTTACAGGTAGAACAAACCAGACAATCCTTGCACTCCTGACGGCCCTCTTCATACTCACCAAAACAACTCACGCCCAAAGTTGCAACCGCACAACAGCGTAACTTTTTGTATTTCCACTCAGTCTCGCTGAAGAGATAGCCATGATATTCAAAACACTTCCTGCAAACTTTCTTGCTCAGTCTGCGTGTGCTCATTCGACCTCTTTGCAGAATCCAATCTTCGGCTCTGGCTCCCTCGACAGTCCCATTTCCTTCAATTGTTCATCGGTAAAAGGCCAACAGGGAGCATACTTGGGGTATTCCTTTTCGAATGCTCTGGCACAAATAGGACAAGGATGTTCCCAAAAACCATGCTCATCCAATTCACCCGAACCAAAAGTCAAATGTTCGCTGATTGAAGAAGAGGCTTTGCAATCAGGATTTCCGCAGTGACTCATGCTTTTCTCCTTTGCCTTTGCCTTCTATTCGGAACCTGCGGAATAATTACACAAAAATATCAACAAATTTCCCCTTGTCTGGCTCATCAGGGCCTTTCATCTCTACCTTCTCCGACTCCGTGGGTTTTGTTTTCCAGACCCTGCTTCTGGCCCAAATCTCATGCCGCTCGTATATCAGTGCTGAAATTCTTGGCTCAATCTTCATTACTCGTCTCCCAAAAGATGCTCCAGCCAGTAAGGGCAATTTTGCTTCGCCATTAGACGAGAAGGCTCTTTCTTTACTCTAATGCCTCCTGCTGTTTGATAGGCCTGCATAAGCCTCACCATCCTGTCACAAAGAATAAGCCTCTCGGCTTTAGCAGCATAACGAATATATCCATGACGATTTAATGGGCAGTCATTACAAATCCTATGATTGCATTCAACCAGATTGTCAGAGCCGACCTTTTGAATCTCTTTCATGGTTCCACATCATCTGTTCGATGTAGTAATGACAAAACGTATAAGGACTGTCTTTTACGCTAACCATGTGACCTGTGGCGCAAACAAATATCCCGTTCTTCCAATCCTTCTCGTCCTGCTCGTTCCAAGGAGTACCCGCAGAACGAGGAGAATGATTGATACAGTGTTCACAAATCTTCTTGTTCAACAAGAGCGTGTTCCACGTAAAAAGGACAATCCTTGGGCACCAGAAAAATATCCCCGAAAGGATAAGCATACCTGTATGGCGACTCGTTTCTTTTGACCCCGCAAACCCATTTTCCTTTTCTTCCCCCCTCGCGCCAAATCCGAGGACACTTCTTGCAAATGCTTCTCTTGTTGCCTATAAGAGCACTCATGCCGCCAGCACTACCTTTCTCAATTCCTCCCAACCCCATTCCTCGACTCGACGCTTCTCACAGAACCAGTCATAAGCAGTCGTCACACCAATCAAAAGCATTTTCTCCCAACGCCGAATCTGCCGGTCTGTGGCTTCCGGCAAATCCCTGAGCGACTTGCCTTTTCCACGATAGTAGGCAAAGCACTTCTTGACATAACCAGGAAAGAGTTCACAGAATATGAAGTCTATCTTGTCGCGATACTCGTCTGGTTTCCTCTTTCCGTTCGAGCCTTCATAGAGAATCCTCAGAGCATTCATGCGGTCTGTGGACTCATCAAGAAATGCCTCAACCGCAGGAAAGAGATTGCTGCACATCGGAGCACACTGCGTTTGAACAATCGTCAGTCTCATTGACATCATTGCGTTTCCATCCTATGTTCGAGAAAGTAAAGGCATTTCTCAGGAACAGCTTTTTCTACTTCTACGACATCCTGCAAGCGAATACAGAGAAACTTCTTCTTGACATCCCACCAGTCATCAAACTCCGAGGCCCACGCTGAATTGCACTCGCAAACACAATGCCGACAAATCTCTTTATTCAATTGGCCCATTTCTGTCAAATCCTACCCCGCCATTCTTGCTCTTAGGGTGCCGAGGCTGCTTTATCCAGCACTTCTCGCAATCTTTCGTGCTCTTAGCTTTGCAGGTAACACAGACATCGTACTCTCTAATCATGTCACGATTGGCACGAAGACAGTCATCACAGACAACTATCCGCGCTATTCTGTGGTCAACAAGCGCATCATAAAGCGACGAACCAAAATTGCTGCCGCCATCGAAGACAACCCCATCACAAGGCGCATTCCAATAATCATCCACGTCGTCCGTTTTCACGGCTGAATCCATAACCTTGCCACACTTAAAACACCTTGGTTTTTTCACTGCTTTCATCGTCTTCCTTTTTGATGTAGCCCATCTCTTTCAAGTAATTGAACCACATGCTCCAGTTGACGAGAACACTTGTTGAAAGTTTCCCAACTCAACCAGCATCTGTCAAAATTGCCGCCCAAAACAGGACACAAAAGCTGAGCACGTTTTTCCCAATCCTCTTCAAAGCTGTCTCTCACACGATGATGCTTATGCAGCCATATTCGGTCGGGACAAGTTTTGCAAATTTCCTTGTTCAGTTTCGGCTTCATTGTGCTACCCTGTGTTCGAGTTCGTAAGGGCACTCAGGAGGAGGGTCTTTCAAGATGCTCCATATCATTCGAACACGCCCATGTTTTTTGGCTTCCCAATCAACGTTGCCTTTGTCACATTGAGTCAATCGGCCCATTCTCCATGAGCAATCAAACCCATAACACCAACGGATGCCTCTCTTCCTATAACAGCTTTTGCAGACTTTTTTACTTAACATCTGCCTGTTCCCATTTTGTGTTCGAGGTCATAAGGACATTCAGAAGGAGGGTCTTCGAATACACCTACGCTTGTTTTGCAGTTAGGACAAGCAAAATGTCCTCCGTCCCAATCCCTCTCAAATCTTTCTTCAAGATAGTAAGAGTGTTCTGCGTTCTTCCAACAACCCTGACAAAGCCTTTTCAGCAGCTTCGGCCTTGGCAATTCAATGTCAGTAAAGTGGTCTGTCATAAAGCGGATGTAAGCATTTGACCAGCGTCTCCACCAGTCCTTTTTGTGCCAATGCTCCAACTTGCACAAGTCGAGAATCCTTTTCTTCCAATAATCGTTCTCATTTTCCCGATGGCGTTTCCGAGCATGATGAAACTCGCCAACCATGTGCCGAAACATTCTCAGACCTGAGATGTAAAGGGTCTCTGTGCCATTTCCACTCCTGCACCAAAATTCCAGTTTCCTCCAGCGTTTGAGAATGTCCCCGTCCTTATTGGACTTGTAACAAAACACAACATGGATTCGCCACTTCTTGGTTTTCAGCAAGTCGTAGTTCTCATCCTTTTTGTAAATCTCCACGTTAGTCTGCCGCTGAAATGAACCAAAAGGCCCATCGTTGTTGTCGATGAAAGAGAAATTCTTCCGAAACATATCTTCTACTCTTTTCGTATATCTCTCGCCTGTAAACGCCCACATGAGCGTTTCATAAGCTTGACATGATTTGTTCAGACATTCATACTCGTCCTTAAGAGAAACCTCGCCACAAGTAACATGCTCATCAAGAGTTTCCAGACGAGCCTGACCCGTGACTTTCAATTCCGATTTACAGATTGGGCATAGCATCGTCAACTTCCTCGGTTTCGCTAACACCGAATGCTTTTGAAAGCTCCTTCCTTATTTGCTTCGGAACCGGCTCCGTGTATTCAAAAATGCTTTCTTCCTCTTCATCCGCTTGCCGAGCAAACTGTGGAAAGCGTTCCCGTGCATTCTCCTCATCATTTTCGTCGGCATCATAACCAGCACGACTCTTGGTTTCCGAATGATACCGATAAGCAGTCATTGTGCTGGTGTTGACCACGTTTCCATCAATAGGAATGCAGCCACGAAGCTCCTTACCGTCATGGTAGATAGCAAAAAACAGACTGCTTCCCCAACCCTCGAAGGACTGCAATCCAAGGTATGCCATGCCGCCATGAATCTTGAAACCCTGAATCGCCTTTTGAGACTCCAGAATGTCAACAATGTCAACCTTGTTGCCTTTCCATGTGACCGCGCTCAAATCCTTTTCAACTTGAGGAGTTAGATGTTTCCAATCAATCTCCTTCACGTTCTTTACGACATCCTCAGCGGGAGAGCCTGAAGAAGACGCTCCCACGGCTTTCAGAATCTCTCCTGCCAGAAACGCAATTTTCCCACCATCGGCTCCCTTGTTTTCGGCTCCTGCTTTCTTTCTCGTGTCCTCTTCTTCTTCCTCTTGGTATTTTCTTTCTTCGCTTTCCCTGACATCCGAAGCCAGAATAACCATCTCAATGCCACCCTTATTCTTGGCCGGAATCTTGGCCGTCTTGGTATCAATCATATAGTTGACTTCGTTACCCAACCTCGCCTGCTGCAAAGCTTGTTCGAGGACAGGAAAGTCTCTCATGTCAACGGCCATTGCCTTTCCGTCGTGACTAATGAGCAAGAGATTGCCATTCATAATCCGAATGGCTCCAATACTCGGAAAATCCACCAGCCTTGAAACCTCGGCGACCGAACTCACAGGAGTGCCATCATCAAATCGCTCCACTTCATCATCCTCGCCTTTTTCCTTGCGCTGCTTTTCCTCCTCTTCAAGTCGCTCGGCTTCGGACAGTTTGACAGGAGCGATTCCAGCCTTGGCCTTGATTCGGTCTTGAACATCAAGCAGAATCTCAACGGGGTCATGCCTGATTTCATGGTTATAGTCCATGCCATATTGTTTTTGGCAATCAGCATTGTCCTGAACCTCACTGTTGCCATAGGCTCTCTTGGTCTTCCTGTTCCAAGGATTGCCGTTTTTGGGAATGTATCCACGAAGCTGCTTGCCGTCCCAATAGATAATGAAATAGACCGGACATTCCCAATCGCCACCAGCCATAGCACCGAAGTAAACAAGGCCCGTGGTCATTTCATGGAAGCCAAGAAGGTTCCCCATTTCGGGATGGTCTTTTGGAGAAAGATGAATATTCTCCAAGTCAAACTCCACCTTCGCCAAGTCCTTCTTCACGATGGGAGTCAGGCAAGTAAAAGGAATGAAGTGACCGCTTTCCACTTTGCCCGTAAGACTGGTAATTCCCTGACTCTTCCAGTTCTCTTCTTGGTCTTCCTTCTGGTCTTGAAAATCCGACTGCCGCTCAGCCGCTTCCAAAATCTTCTTCGCCAAAGCTTCCTTCGCGATAGGGCCAAAATACCTTGACATTGCCTTGCTCTCCTTATAGTGCCTTCACCTTGCCGCCAACTGTAATCACAATGCAAACATTCGTACCAGTCGCCTTGGCTATGCCTTTCAGCATCTTCAAACTTGGTTCTTTCTTTTTGCCACATTCAAGATGGGAAACATAGGTAGATGTGCATCCGAGCTTCTTCGCCAGTTCGACCTGTGTCAAACCAGCCGTCAACCGAGCAGCCCTCAAAAACTCAGCAAGCGAAATTGAACGCCTCTTCATACAAAGACTCCTGACAATAAGTTGCTCTACCAGTTATTATCGAAAACGGAGAAGAAATTCAACAAGATTTTTTGAGAAATACAAATAAGATTTGCAGGCAATCTGCAAACCTATGACTTACAACAACTTAACAGGAGTGAAAAACCTGAAGTGACCAAGCTTTCTACTTGCCTTTCATCTCTTTCCAAATTCCATACGCCAAAAGAAAGACGCTTGCTATAACTGCTAATACTATAATGACCAATTCCAGCATTGTTCCAATCTACGTTACAAGAACCGCTGCTGCTACGGTCGTTGTCCAAATGCCGTTCTTCGGGCATGTCGCTGCCGCCGTAATGCTGCGTGTCGCTACCATCTTTCCTGAGATGCGCCAGATTTCCCGCTTCTTGTCCCAATCTTCATCAGGGTTGAACTCGATGCCTAACGTCGTCGCCAGCATCTCAGCCGCCAAATCTTCGGCATAGTCTCCTGACTTCGTTGCTGTTTCTCCGAACGCATGGTGCTCCGACAGATACCCGTGAAGGTTCCTGTCCCTCGGCACAGCTACGCCAATTGAAGAAGAGACAAGCCGTTTATACTCGTTGGTTTCATTTCTCGCTTTCACAACAAAGAGTATCTGGCCGGACTCCAGTTTTTCCAACCCCTTCCTGACAGGCACAATCTTGCATTTTGGAGGCAAAATGCTGCTCACATCGACAAGATTGAATCGAGCAATCTGAGCCTTCCTCAGAGCCTCCTCAAAACTCGTCAACTTGTCCTTGTGATAACCGACTCCCTTGGTAAGAAAGATTTCTTTAGCGATGATTTTCATATCATGCCCTCACTATTTCCTTCTTTTGAACTCAATCCCACCATGTACCCGAAGTATATTCTCGACCTCCTCCAAGTCTTCTCCCACCCAATGCTTATCACCATTCCTCATGTTTATCTGTGTCACTTCTCTCGTTACACCATTGCCAGCATCAATGCACTTGTTTCTGAAAACGCAAGAAATGTCCTCTGGATTGATAAGGAGATTCGTGTCCGTGGCATCGCTGATTATCCTGAGCCGAAGAAGCTTCATCTCATTCCACTTCCTTCTCGAATCCGACCTTGCCAAAATACCTATGCTTGTAGACCGTCTTCTCTTTGGACAAATTAAGCCAACCAACCCAAATTGTTCTTCCACACGCATCACATTTGCAACCAATATCGCCTCCAGAATCCATATCAAAAGGCCGCATCTCGGCCCCGCATTCCGTGCAAAGCCCTCCATTCCATTCCCGCTTGTTCCATCGCCTGCATAATAGCCAGAACAGCGGAAACAAAGAAAGAAGACCTATCACGAGAAACACATCTACCAAAGTCATTCTTCCTCTTCTACCTCGTCAAGAGACACACGCCTCAAGAACATTGGAGTCTGCTCTCCCACCCATGCCCCCTCGACATTGAACTCGAAGTATTCCTCAGCTTCCTCCACACTCATGCCATCGCGTTCTACCAGCACCCGAATGCACAAGTCGCGGTCATACAAGGCCACAGGTTCTTTGGTGAACTGCGTGGCCAAGCCAATGAATGCGTTTTCGAATCCATCAGCCAAGAGAACCGGCATTCATGGCCTCCTCTACATCAACTTCTTAGCAACCTCAGCCACCGACTCCTTCACGTTGCGCTGGTTCCTGTCGCTCGTAAAAACACAACTGCCACCTTCCAGACCAGCAAAGAAAGTCTCAATAGCTGTAGGGTTATACCAGATTTCCTGCTCGTCAATGCTCGTCAGCTTGACAAGCTTCATCTTCTTGGCTACATCGGCAATCTTTTCTTTCGTATAACAGTAGTTTCCGTTCGCCATGAAAACATAGCTGCCGTCTAAATGCTGATGTGCCAGCACAACCGTGCTCTGGTTAATCCAAAGGTCATCGTCTCCATCGTGTCTCGTGAACTTCAAGAAACTCATCCCTCATTCTCCTTTCGTTTCGTTGTGTAGTGAACTTGTGTCTCTACCCAATATTCAAATGTCTTGCCGCACTTCTCACACTCTATCTCCCCTTGGTCGCCCATCTCCCATGAATCAGAATGTTCATACCCGCAATAAGGACAGACAATTTCATCTGTGAACTGATGGTCTATTTCTTCTGGCATTTTGCGGCCTTCCTTTTGATTTTATGAGTCGTATAGGAAATTTCGACCTCCTCATAATACTTGAACCGCCTGCCACATTCTTTACAGGTAGCTCTGCCTTTCTTTTGCGGGTCGCTTTCGCTGGAGTCCCACTCTTCATCCTCGAACCCGCAATGAGGACAAACAGGAAATTCAGTCAGAGAGGTATCGAACTCCACAACCTTCTTGCCTTTGGGTCTGCCCTTGCTATGAAACACCATCCGTAGGCCGCTCCAAGGATTTTTCATTTTGAATGTTTGCGCTCCAAAGCTTCAAGTCTGCCTTCGAGAACCCTTATCTTGTAAAGCAATGCTTGTACGTCGGCGGCTGTCCAGTAGTATGTTCTATCCTCTGCAAGCTCTTCTGAGGATTTTTTCAACAACTCGTATTGTTGTTCGAAAGTCATGCTCTGATTACTCCATCTCTCTTTGCCATTCCCGAAGTATCGAGAATTTGAACTACCTCGTCCATGCTCTCTGTAATGAAATGACAATTGTCCGACTTCATCATTATACACACAGTCTCCGGCCACTGGAAATTTTCTTCGTCGTTTTTGTTTTTTTCTGCCTGCTCTTTTGTCCAAAGGCCGCAAGGCACACGCCTCTCACCAACGCTTGAGATGTCTTTCGGGTTAATCCAAACCTCTTTTTTGTTCTCGTAATTGTGGAATCTCAACAAGTTCATCCCTTCCCCTTTTCAAACCCAAGTTTTCCCTTTACTGGCTCGAAATCCTGACACACGCCGTCACCGCCGCCTTTCCATACGAAATCAGCAGCACGAGGCCCACTAAGTCCATTATTGGTAAAAACAAAAGGCTTCTCAGCATGTGGGCAAGTCGAATGACCAAAACCTTCCAACGCCGCAATAACGCAGAAATAACCTTCCTCATCCTTGCCAAGATTATCACATTGAATCGGCGGCTGGTGGATTTCCGGCAAATCTTTAGAGGGAGCTATGGCAGCATTGTCAAAACCGATTTGACGCTCACCATCCTTTTGAGACCCGCTGTTCGAATCCATAAGGGCATTTCTCCATGACGTTCTCTTTAGTTATCTGAAAACCCATTGCTCCACAAAAATACTTCAATTCGTAGGTAATGGGCAAACGTTCCTTGCCGAACCAATAACGGCACTTCTTACAAATCTCCCTGTCGATACAAAACTCTTTCGAGTTCGTAAGGACATTCATTTCTATCCTCCTCGGCGAACATCCAAAGAGTGCAAAAAGATTGCTCCTCTGACCATCGCTGCCAATGCTTGCACTGCTTGCAAATTTTGTTGCCTTCAGGAGGAAACTTCCACATTCTCCCCACTCAGCATCCTTTCCAACCAGTAAGGACATTCTGCCTTACCTTGCATGATTTCCGTCTCTATCCAGCAAGTAGGAATGTTCTCGCCACCTTCTATTTCGTTCCCGTCAAGGTCAACCTGCACAAGCTTGCCTGAATAACGACAACTCGGACAAACTTCCTTGTTCATTTTCATCCACATTCTATTTCTTCTTATGTTTGGGAAGCTTCCAACCTACAAACTCACCGCCAGTACAGAACTGCTTCCTCGGTCGAAGTCTCTTCCTGCAAACAGGACAGCGAATCACGCGCTTATACTTAACCCAATCTCCCACCTGCGGATATTCACACCACTCTTTTTGTTTCATCTAACTCTCCGAGTAGCCACAAACTTGGCACATCTTCATGCCTTCCGACGGGACAAGCTTGCTCCCACACTCAGGGCAATGAACACCCGCTACCACCCTCCAGCTATCTTTCTGCTGGCAAATAAGAATCTCCAATTCATAGGGACAAGAGGGGCATCCCTTTCTGTGTTTGATGGGTTCAAGAAGACAGGCCTTACTCTCATCCTTGAACCACTTGTTGAAGAACTGACATTGCTCACAAATCGTGGTCTTCTTCAAGAAATTTCAACTCCAGTTCATAAGGGCAAGGAATCGACTCTTCATCATCGCTTCTCGGCCATTCCCTTTTGCAGAAACTCCAATCTTCGTCCGGCTCACCTTCTGGCAGAGCCATCCATTCACTCTTCTTTTCTACAACCCACAGATGACAATGACGACGACAAAAATCTTGTTGCGCCAACATGAACCTTCTCATTCTCTCATGCCGCTGTGACTTTCTGGAATCCATTCGCAAGCTCTTTCAGGGCATTTCTCGTATTGACTGGAAGCTGAGCATCCTGCGCGTGACTGTCAAGAATAGTCACCAAAGCCGCCAGCGAATCAATCTCCTGCTTGGCGTCAACACTGATTGTGACAATTATCTGCGCCTTCATCTCCACTTGAATCATCATCTTCCTCCAATATTTTCTCCAGATGATAAGGACAATTGATGTCTGTCCTTATTGTGCAAATCTCGTAACAGTGTTTTGTTGTTCCTTCGTTCGATTGCAGGTAGAACTCTTTGAAATACCGACAATGCCGCCTGCAAACATCTGTGATGTTTTTTTCCACGAAATCTTCTCCGCAGTCGGTCGCTTCTGTCCCATCAGCTTCAACTCCAGAAAATAAGGGCACTGTTCCTCTTTAGCCATGCAGTAAGCCCATGTTTTTGACTTCTGCTCAAAATCTGACGAGAAATCAACACCCATTATCACGCAATATTGACAACGCTCACAATGCTTATAGATGTCAAAAAAGAACTCCATTGTCCACCAGAAGACCAATAAATCTGTCAGCTTCCTTTCTGTCGCTTTCTTTTTCTTCCTCTTTTAGATTTGGATACGGAGTGCTCAATTGTCTTTTCCATCTGCTCACGAGCACCTTCGGAATCGTCACCGTCCCGTCCGTGTTCTGCATCGAGTTCTTGAACAGGTGTTTCATCCAGCCGCTCCACTGTTCGTGGCAAAGGTTCGCCAACTTCTCCCTCAGTTGGTGGTTCGACATTTTCTTCCTCCAATTGCATTATCGGAATCCTCTTTATGATTTGCTCTTCTATTTGTTGTTGTAAACTCGGCTCTGGTTTCTTCTCCGGCAGCTTCACGGGCTTGGCTTCCGAACGCTTCCAGATGATGGAAGGAACAACTATCTCGACCGTATCTTCACTCTCGATGCCTTGGTTGTAATGCGTCCAATCAAGGTATTTCTTAATGGCCTTCTGAGCCATTTTGAAGCGGTTCCTGAGAAGCTCCAACTGCTTCTGCGCCTCCAAGTAAACCTCGTTCTCCTTGCTCTTGTGCTTCGTGACAAACGTTCTTATATCATGTCTTTCCAATTCCATGTATTAGAGTCTCCTAAAACAATCTGATGTTCCAACAAGAACGGGCAGTCAGAATCGTTACGCCACATAAGCATACAAACTCGAAGTTTCGTTTCTCCTTTGTATTCGACAAAGCGTGGACAAAATGCCTTCACAAGGCAAATCCTGCCACACTCGTCACAAATTTCCTTCAAAGCTATCATTGCTCAAGTGATGCTCCAGCCAAAAAGAACATTTCGCTGGCAAGTCAGAACTTTTCCATTGTAAAGGACAGTAGTTGTTCTCAATCAACTTCACATCGTCTTCTTTACACCACCAAGAATAGTCCCTGTCCTTCTCATACACACCAACTCCAATACACTCCATGCAAATCTCAGAATTCAACTTGACCCTCGGCATCAAGTAAGTGCTCCAACTCGAAAGGGCAATCAAGATAAAGGTCTTTTCTGCCCGTGTCCCACCATGTATGAAAGTTATTCTCATCAAGCTTACATTCGGGCTTTTTCGTCCCTGGAAAGTAACTCCTCCAGAAAACGCATTTTTCGCAAATCCACTGCGCTCTCTTCATTCAGATGTCTTTCGAAACCAAATCAAACAGCTTATCCGCAAGCTTCTCCATCATCTGGTTCGTGCGTTTCCTCAACTTCGTCACTTCAGGCTTGCGCAATGCTTTCTCATCCCGCATGTGCCCAAAGATTTCCAGCATGGCTTTCTTCTTCGCACGTTCCATAAAACGTCTTTCAAGAACGCCGCCTTCCATAATCATCTCCTTGAATTGCTTGACCTTCTCGGCTTGTAACTCAGGCTCTTCCTTATATGCGTCAAAATCATCCGCTATCACCTGATGCTCAAAACGGAATGGACATTCATACGGTGGTTCCTTGTCAATCAGAATATCCAAATACTCCGTGTGGGTCGTCAACTCACGAGCCATCTTCCAACATTTAACCTTGCCTTCCTCCCACAACAACTCCTGCTCGATACCCCAAACACTGTCCGCATCAGGAAACCTGTCTCGATAACAGGCCTTGCAGACTTTCTTGTTCAACTTTGGGTTTGATTGAAACCCTCGCCGCGCCATTTCAGAATCCGATTCCTGCTGTAATATTTTCAGCCCTGAAAAACTACGATTCTACTTGTCCCAACAACCGTAGCATTCCCACTGTTTCGTATGGCGATTCCACCAAATGGAGTCCTCGAACACCAGTTCGTGACCCTCCGAGCCGTCAAACCTGCCCGGCGCACCACAAACAGGACATCCCATTACCTCCCCATGTGGTGGTAGCCAACCTATTCTATCCATTATGTCTATATTATAGTGCAAAAGAAGAAAAATTCTCAAGAAATTTCTTCAACATCATCGCGCCAAATGAAAGCTGAATGATAGCCGTCGTCAAAATAAAACTCCCCTTCAAAGAAGCGACCCATAACTTCACTACGAAGATAACAAGACCGAAGCTGGTACTCTCTGCCTTTGAATACGGGCACCAACAAGTAATTCTTGAATCGGTAACGAGCTAAGGCTTCCAGATTATGCTCAAGATAGAAAGGACAATCCGATTCTCTGGCCTGCCTTTGCTCCTTAACGTAGATGTCTGTCGGCAACTTACAACACAAGACCACGCCCCGCTCATAGTAGTGATGCTGGCACTTCTTACAGATTTTCTCGTTCTTGAATGTCATCGTTCTCTGTTAGCTTGTGTTCCAGAAAATAAGGGCAATTTTTCCAAGCTTTGCTTCTACCAAAACCTATATCGTATTCGCAATGAATCACATCCCTGTTATCCGCGTCCACTAATACGCTTTGACAACTCAAACAGACTTTCTCGTTGCGAATAAAAATTGGAGCCTTTGTCCCGTCTTCGCCCACGCAGCAATTCTCACTCCCTATCTTTACTTTCGCCCCCCAAAGAGTTCTCAATTCCGTTCCCGTTCTTATCCAAGCCTTCATCAAATCATAGACTCCTGGTTTCATCATTACTTTTACAACCTTCTCGTCCTCGCTTTCTATTTTTGCGAAAGCCTCGCCGTACCACTCAAGATAAGGCCTGTTCATCTATCTTGTGCTCCATCCAGAACGGACATTTCTGCGGTGGGTCTCCAACAATATCAAAAAAAGTCAAACATTTGAATTGTCTCGATATTATTGAACAAATGACTTTGCTATCGTTCCAATACCTGTCATCGTTTTCATTCCAAGAAAAAAACGTTTCCTCAGCACATTGTTTACAAACTCTCTTGCTCAACATTGTCCTTGCTCGTCAAAGTCATGTGCTCGAAGTAATATCTGCATCCCACAGGCGGCTTGTCTACCGTGAACGAGAAAGTAAGCTTGCCTCCATTTCCATCATCAAGCACACACGCCTTTGGACACATAATTACATGTTCCCGAACCCAAGTCTCCTCGGCAGAATGGGAGGGCATTGTAAGCGTATATCCGTTGTTCACCCTCTCGAACCACTTCCATCCTTTAGCCCGATAGCACCATCGACAAAAACGTGAAACCAGCCTTGTATCCCGATAGTCATCTCTTCTGCAAAACATGAATCAGTTTACTCCGTAGGTATCTTTCTTTTCCACATGGAGGTTTCCCTCTTTGTCCACGCGAAGATTGGCAACGACTCTCATTGCTGAATCCTCTTTCGAAAATCCAAGCTTGTTGACCAACTCCTCCACTTCCCTTACAAATTCAGCCCTTGATGCTTGTGCTTCGTCAATCATCACGACTCCACACTTCGGGCATTTTTTCCCCGCCCAATCTTTGATTTCAACAAGCGGCACATTCTCCACCTTGTATCCACAGCCTTTCGTATCACAACAGATGGTTCCCGTCCCAAACTCAAGATTCTTCATTGGCTTCCCTCGGCTTCCAAATAATGCTCCAAGGCAAAAGGACAATGTTCTTTTGGTGGTTCATCAACACAAACAACAGAGATAGAATCCCCAAATGGAGGACAGACCACACTTCTATTCTCTCTCCATTGTCTGGTGTCCATGCCTGTCCAAGTATAATCCCATCGTTCGTCCTTGGGAAAACGAGCGTAACATTTCTTGCAAATCGCCTTGCTCAACATATCAGCTTCCTTCATGGCTCAACTTCTTTATCCTATCGCACCGCTCGTTTCCATACTGGTCTCGCGTCTCCATCTCGTGCTCCAACTCAAAAGGACATTTATCAGGAGCCACATCGAGAAGACCTATCTCTCCTTCTTTAAGGTCGCACCACCAGAAATAATGGCCGTAAGACCATACCCTGCCATTGGCATTAGCCATGACACCATAATTGCATTTAGAGCAGACTTCAGAACTCAGCATGACCTATTCCTTGGGAGGTCTTTCTCCATCGTCAATACCAACCCACTCCTTGCCGTCAGGAGGAAAGTTCAACCAAGCTTTGACAACCGTCCCATCGGGCAAGGTTCTCTGTGCTTTGAACCGCAATCTTTTCTTCAACTTGGCACGAAATCTTTCTCGTTGAGCCATCGCTTCAGGAGAAAAGTCTGCCTTGATAATCTTCTCTACTTCTTGCCGTGAGACCTCACCACGCTCAATAGCTTCCTGATACTTCTTCATGGCTTCTTCCATTTCATTCATCTTGCATCTCTCTCTCAAGATAAAAATCGCAATCAATCTTCCTGAACCTTGTCGTCCTCGCTTTATTACACCAAAGAATAAGCCGACCACAATCATCAAACGTTTGCAAAAGATGAGGACAATCCATCTCCCTGCAAAATTCGTACTCCTTGCGTATCTGCTCCAACTCTTGAATGATTTGCGAAGAATCCACCATGAAATCACTTGCTGTTTTTCGCGTCTTCTTGCAGCCTCTTGCACATCTTCCTGAACCGCTCGATGCGCCATTTCGTTTTTACAATCAGAGACCTGTATTCAACAGGCACCACTCTAATCAACTGCCCATCCTTATCCCGCTTCCTTGAATAACCAATCTTGTGACAGTCAATGAAGTTCTCCTCCGTCATAATCGCAAGATGAAGAGCCTGATGGATAAGCACCTTGTCAGACTTCGTGAGCTTCATTGTTTCCTCTCCAACTCCTCAATGCGCTTCTTCAACTGCATGATTTCCTTCCGCAAATCCTCTTCGTCGGATTCATCAACATAAACAAGGCCTTGCTTCTCACAAGCTTTCTTCTTTGCTTCATAATATTTGTCAATCACAAATACAAGGCCACCTATTACCAGCGTCACGAGAAGGAACAAGACAAAGACACCCGAAATCAAAGGCCAACCCTCCAGCACGAACTCCTTCACCCGCCAACAGTAATAGCGCATGTATTCATAAGGCACTTTCAACTTATGCCAAAGCGTTTCCTGTTTCATTCTCTGTTCGAGGTAGTAAGGACATTGCTTCGGAGGTCTCTTGCTGAACATCGTCACGGAAGCACTTGCACAGACAGTGCTGCAAAAAGACATGAAGCCGCCTTTGCGCTTGACATTCGCGCACTGTTCGCAGATTTGTCGGTCAAGCATTAGAAATCTCCAACTTGTGCTCCAAAAAATAAGGGCAATCTTCAGGCGCGTCTTTATAGACATCGCACAAGACGCCCGATTGCCTTATATGCTTCGGGCAAACCATCAACCCATCATCATCAAGAAAGTCTTCTCTTATCCTGTTGCTCGTCTTGTCAGACAGATTCTCTT
>Ga0180433_10002297_pt1 | contig 29754 bp, 19 predicted proteins | sample SS_ome_8_FD_132980 | JGI IMG/M metagenome (GOLD analysis project Ga0180433, IMG submission 132980) | Hypersaline lake sediment archaeal communities from the Salton Sea, California, USA - SS_1_D_1 metaG | ecosystem: Environmental > Aquatic > Non-marine Saline and Alkaline > Hypersaline >... | reverse complement strand
TCCACGCCGCTCGGATCCTTTGCGGTCCACGTGATGTCGTAGTCATCCCACACCAAAACGAACTCACCGCCGTCGGGAGTGAGGACGTCCACGATCGGTCCGGTGTCGTCGGCAATCGTGAAGACCGCGTCGCTTTCATCCTCGCCGGTGTTGAGACTGGGGTCATAAGCGATCACTTTGACCAGGGCCGTGACCGAGAACGTATCCGGTACGAGCCATGTATAGACTCCGTCGTTGTCCTCCCCGGATGAGATCGGATGGTAGGCGCCTCCTCCGTCCAGAGAGTAGATAATGGTAACGGAGTCCACTCCGTTGGCGTCGGTCGCGGTCCAGGTGATGTCCTCGTTGTCGTTGCCGTACCATGTCTCGCCGCCGTTGGGCGTAAGCACGGTGACGGCGGGATCGGTGGTGTCGGCCGGAGCGGCGATAGTGAACCTAGCGTCGCTTACGTCCTCGCCCGCATTGAGGTTGGGATCATAGGCTATTATCTTGACCAGAGCGCTGTCGGTCGGCGTAGCGGGGATGGTCCACGGGTAAACCCCGTCGTTTGCTTCCCCGGAGGCGATAAGGTCGTAGCTGCCTCCGTCATTCACGGAGTAGAGGATGCTGACGGAGTCCACTCCGTTGGCGTCCGTCGCGGTCCAGGTGATGTCCTCGTCGTTGCCGATATACCACGTCTCGCCGCCGTTGGGTGTGAGTACCGTAACGTCGGGATCGGTCGTGTCGAACACGGCAATGGTGAAGTCGGAGTCACTTGTGTCCTCGCCGCTGTTCATGCTCTGGTCCGTAGCGACGACCTTCACAAGAGCCTGGCTCGACGTCGGGCCGGTCACGGTCCATTCGTAGTGCCAGTCGTTCGTCTCTCCCGTAGCGATGGTGTTCGGGAAAGTCGAGCCCCCGTCGGTCGAGTAATAAATGTCGACGTACTCCACCCCCACGAGTCTGGTCACCTTGACGTTGTCGAAGAGACACTCCTCGTTTGTTTCGGCTCTAAGTCCGACCGGGCCTGATAGGATTGGGTCGGGGTCCGTTACGTCTATGAGCTTTTCGCCGTCGACGTAGACTTGGATATCGGCACCGTCGGCCACCGTCCTGATGCCGTACCAGGTGCCGCTGCTGAAAGACAGACCCGTCGCCAACGCCAGCGTGGTGTCCGAGGCGAAGGTGTGACGAGACAAGATGAGCCTTGCGGGCCGCATCACGATCTTGTAGTGCGTGTCCGTATCGACGTACCGGAAGATCACGGTCCTGTTGGATCCGGTGTCGGTTCGAACGTCCGCATCGAACACGTAGTCGCCCCAGGAATCGGTAGCGTCAAGTGTGCTGCCCGTGGGGCCGGAGCTGCCGCTCAAATAGTAAACGCCGCCCGTTACGTTCCAGTTGCACGTTGGTGACCAACAGACGTGCGTCCAGCCCGCGTCGTCGCCGTCCGTAAAGTCGTCGGTAACCGGCGCTCCGAACCCGGGGTCATACGCCTCCCAGGTAATATCGTTCGGATCGCCTATGTACCAAGTCTCTCCGCCGTTGGGCGCCGTCACGGTAACGACCGGCGGGGTGATATCCTCGATAATGACGAACGTGCTGTCACTCGTATCCTCACCTTGGTTGAGACTCGGATCATATGCCACGACCTTGACCAGCGCGGAGTCGGTGGCCGTGCCCGGCACGGTCCATGGGTAGACGCCGTCGTTGGGCTCGCCGGAGGCCGCGAGGTCGTAACTCCCTCCGTTGTTGATTGAGTAGTATATGCTGACCGAGTCAACACCGCCCGCGTCCACGGCGGTCCAGGTGACGTCGTGCGCGCTGTTGCCGTACCAGGCCTCCCCGCCGTTGGGAGAGGTCACCGTGACCGTGGGGTCGATGGTGTCCGTGCCGATGAAGTCCATGGGCTGCGAGCACACGAGCGAGTACCATTGGTTGGAACCCAAGATGCTCTTGTGGCTTATCGTAACTATGTAGTCGCCGGCGGGGGGGGAGGCTATGTAGATCTGCTCCACGTTGTCCCTGTAGTTGTCTCCCGTCGAAGCGGCGTTGCCGGGATTCGAGGGATCGAGGATGTAGGGATAATAGGTCGTTGAGCTCCCCAAGTGCTTGATCCGCATGTCGAGGTCGTTGACCAACATCAGAGTCGTCGGGTTGAGCGACGGCGGGGGAGGAGTGCCCTCGGGATCCGTCCATGCCATACTCACCCGAATAGGATCAACTCCTGAGCTGTAGAAATAGAGCGTGTCCACGTGGCCGGATCCCGGAGGCAGATAGTCTTCGTGAATGATGCTTGGCCGCTCGGCGTCGTCCGAGATGACATCCGCCGCGTGAAGCGTGTTCATCAGCCCCCAGCCGTGCCTGTAATCGGGCCCCGTGTTCGTGCCCGCTTCGTCCGCCGTCTGGATAACCACCGCCTTCATCGTAGATGCCAAAGGCGTCGTGCTGCTGTGAGTGGCCTCATAGTGACGGACGAGCAAGTTCAGGGACCCCGAGCAGTTCGGCGCCGACATCGAGGTTCCGCTTAGGATCAAATAGTCCGAGTCGCCGGTATTGGTGCAGGAGGAGAGGTTGTATCCGTTTGCCACGACGTCCGGCTTGATCCTGCCGTCGTCGGTCGGCCCCCAACTGCTGAAAGACGTCAGAGTGACGTCGCCCGGATCGCTGTATCCCGTAGGGATGTCGTGGACGGCGCCAACGATAATGGGGTTCTTGGCGCCGTGAGGGGACCCGAGACAGTCGTATCCGTCCGTGCCCCCGTCGGGGTCGTGCGAGTCGGTGGCCCAAACCCATCCTCCGTCCCAGTGGTAGTGACCTGAGTTATGATCGTCGTCGTTATCGTTTCCGGCCGAGATGACTATGGTGTAGTAAGGAGCGTCGTAAGCGATCTCGTCCCAGTCCCGGGAATGGCCGTCGTAGAATCCGAACATATAGTCTTCGGTCGTGCTGACGCTCAAGTCGCCGTACCAATACCAAGAACCGCTGTATTCCCAGCCCGTAGCGTAGCCGTAGGAGTGGTTGGAGACGTTCATGCCGGACGCGGCGGCCGATGCCATCTCGGATTCGTCGTTCGTCCAGTTATATGCGGCCAGGTTTGCTTCGTAGGACATGCCTTTTGCGGCGGCAACCTGGCCTTTGGCGACCATTGTGCCGGCCACGTGAGTCGCGTGATAGTGAGTGGAGCCGCCGTCGATTTGTGTGACCCTCCCAGTTGCGAACTCCTGATGGGTGGTCCTAACGGCTCCGCCGTCCCAGATTCCCAGCTTGCCCAGCGTTGTGCCGGATCCCGTCAACGAGTACCCGCCGCTCCCTCCGGGCCAGACCTCGTCGGTGCTTAGCGTCACTGCGGCGTTCAAGTTGTCGGTAATGTAGAATCGGGGGAAGCCTCTTTCGTCGACGTACATCAGCTCTATATCGGGGTTCTCATTGAGGGCCTTCTGGGCGGGGTCGCTGCTCTGCAACAACTGCTCGTACATGGGTCCTCGGCCCGCCAAGAACTTCTGCTGAAGCCGGAGCGCCATGTTTTCAAGAGCGTCCACCTTCGTCTCGGGTCGCGCGTCCGCCGTGTCGCCCCAGACCAGCACAAGACCCATTAGAAGAGCGCAGACCATTGTCGTTTTCATCTTGCGCATCGACGACATTAACAAACTCCTTTCCTTCGAAGCCGGGCGCCGTGTGGCGTCCCGGAGTTCGTGTCCCGCCGCTGCGAACAGCGGCCGCCCCAGCCGCGCGGAAAGCGCGGTTGGGACGCGTTTCCCTTGGTGAACGCCTTGGGAACCGCCGATCGAATCGTCGGCTCGCGTCCCAGGATCATCGAGTCAGCGTCTTGCACCTCCCGTAAATCCGACATCGACCCAACTACGTATCATACAACAAAAAAAGCACTTAGTCAAGACATTTAACGCAACGCTTTAGGTTATATCTTAAGATGAGCATAGGACTCGGGGCCGACGCGCGTCGGCCGCGGCATATCCCTCCGTCGGGCCTTTGCAATGGGGGAAAATCATCAGTCTCAGCAATTGCAAGATTGGCTCCATACGGGGCCTAAGAGAGGGCTTCATGTTGAACATTAGCAGAGATTGTCCGGAACATCAAGATCAACCCGCCGTCCGGGGTTCCGATATCTTCGGGACCGTGTCAACGCGGGGTCCGCGGGGGGCGGGTTCTCAACAGTGCGAAATGCACTGTTCCGCGAGGCAGAGAGCCACGCGGGGGGGAACGGTGCCCTTCGGCGGTCGGTTCGGCCCGTCGGAGAGGCGAGGGTGGACGCATCGCCTGCCGCATTTCCGAGACGGTTGGGGGCAAGCGCCGGCTGTGCCGCTACGGCGGGAATCCCGGCGCCGGGGCGTCATTGACAGTGGGTCAACGCCGCCATACACTTGTTCGTGAGCCGGGGCCGACGGGCGATGGCCCCCGATATTGAGGAGCCGACGGCAATGCGCTGTTTCTTCTGTATGAAAGAGATACAGTTCGGGGAAAGAGTCGATTTCAGGGCTGAGTGCCCTTCCTGCGGCCGCGATGTACACATTTGCGTGAACTGCGCCCTATATGATGAGGGTGCGTACAACAAATGCCGAGAGCCGCAGGCGGACTGGGTGTCGGATAGAGAGAAGGCCAACAGGTGCGAGTACTTTCGTCCTGCGTCCGGTCGCTCGTCGGCATCCCGAAGGACGGAGGATGCCCGAGCCAAGCTCGATGGCCTATTCAAGAAGAAGAGCGGCGACGACTGACGCTTGGCTTTCGATTTTACCGGGCCGGAGCGATTGAACCCGTTTCAAGCGAAGCCAGCGGCACGCCGTCCGCCGGAGCCCGTGTTCGGGACGTGCAAGCGTCGGGCAGGCGTTTCGCATCCGCCGAACGGGCGGGGCTCCAACCGCCTCAAGCAAAGCGTCTTTGTTCGGTGCCCCGGCGGCGCCCGGGGTTTCCTAAGCCCCGTAGGTCCTCGGCGCCTTTTGCGGGAATTGCGTTGCGCGTCCGCATCCGTTAGAGAAGCGCGATTGCGTCCATCTCAACCAGAGCACCCGCCGGCAGCCCTTTAACGGCAATCGCGCTCCGCGCAGGCTTTGCTTCCGACATGTATTTCGAGTAGATGTCGTTCACCGTCGCGAAGTCGCCCATGTCCGCCAGGTACACACCCACTCTCACGACTTTTGCAAGAGACGAGCCCGAAGCTTCAAGCACCGCCTTTACGTTCTTTAGAACCCTCTCCGTCTGCTCGGCCACACCTCCCTCGACCATCTTTCCGGTGGCGGGATCGAATCCGATTTGTCCGGACAAGAACACAAACGGTCCCGCGGCGACGGCCTGCTCATAAGGGCCGATAGGGAGAGGCGCCTTCTCTGTTCTGATGCTCTTGCGTTCCTGCATGAAAACCTCCGATTAGGAATAGGCAGTAAGGCCGCACGTGCCGACACTCCTGCACGCGCGGCGAAAACAGTCGTGCCCCGAGTGACGTAAGGGTCGGGGAAGCCGCCCGCGCGATCCCTATACGGTCCCGTCCGTGGCACAGGACGCAATATGGATCTTAGAACCCATCGTATGCGGAAGTCAATGGCCGTCCGTGAATGTTCTACGTCCGCCCTGCAAAGGAGATACGCATGCCGGCGCAGTGCGGCACCACCCGACTCGGGGTGATAAGTCGGTTTGCGGCTCAAGGCCCTTGGATCGACCCACTACCGACTTCCGCGGTTTGTTGACACGCCCCGGGGGCGGTGGTAGTCTTGTTCTTGCGATACGACTCCGCCCCTGTTGGACAGCCTCATTTTGGAGCCGCACCCGGCTTCATTTCCGCACCGGGCCGGCGTCGCGAGCTGTAGTCCGGCGCGGCCGAGCCCTTCCAAGCTCCCGGAAAGGAGGAGAGCCCTTGGACCAGATCACTCATCACACCGCCGAGTCCGTCACCGAGGGTCATCCCGACAAAATCTGCGACCAGATCTCCGACGCAGTTCTGGACGCGTTTCTGGAAAAGGACAAGTACGCGAGAGTGGCTTGCGAGGCCCTGGTGACGACCGGTCTTGTCGTGGTCGCGGGTGAGATCACCACCAAGAGCTACGTCGATGTCACGGGCGTCGTCAGAAACACCATAAAGGAAATCGGGTACGATGATCCGCGCTTGTGCTTCGACTACCAGAGCTGCGCCGTCGTCGTAATGGTCGAGGAGCAGTCCGGCGAGATAGCAATAGCGGTAGACAGGAAGGGGGCCGGAGACCAGGGGATAATGGTCGGATTCGCGACGTCGGAGGGCGAGGGAATCGGAATGGAATGCGGGCATATGCCGGTCCCGATCTTCCTCGCGCACAGACTGACGTCCGCCATCGCGGATGCGAGGAAGACGAGGCTTTTGCCTTATCTCTACCCCGACGGCAAGTCGCAGATCACTCTTCGGTACGAGAACGGCGCGCCGGAGAGCATAGTCGACGTCGTGCTTTCATCTCACCATCGCGAAGATATCGCCCAGGAGCAAATAACGGACGATCTGGTGAATAAGGTGGGCCGTCCCGCCCTCGAGCCCACCGGTTTGCTTCGAGAGGATACTCGCTTCCACGTCAATCCCTCCGGACGTTTTACCAAGGGGGGGCCGATGGTGGACGTGGGGCTCACGGGTCGAAAGATAGTCGTGGACAGCTACGGCATGGCAGCGAGGCACGGGGGATCGGCTTTCTCCGGCAAAGACTATACGAAGACCGACAGGTCCGGGGCGTACGCCGCCCGCTACGTGGCCAAGAATCTCGTGGCCGCCGGGGCCGCGCGGGCCTGCGAGGTTCAGCTCGGATATATCATAGGCGAGGCCGACCCGGTCTCCGTTCACGTGGATACGTTCGGGACGGGAGCCGAGGACCCCGGCAAAATAGAGAAGGCGGTCAGAGAGCTTTTTGATCTGACGCCCGCGGGCATCATAGAAGCGCTTGACCTTAGAAGGCCCATCTACAGGGCTACCGCGTGTTACGGGCACTTCGGACGCTCCGGCGACGGCTTCCCATGGGAGCGAACGGATAGGGCGGATGACATCAAATCCCATTTGGGTATTTGATGTTTGGGAAAATAGATTTCACCTGAAAAAGAAGGAGCCGATGATGGCGGAAAAGACGGTGGGTTTTGCCACGAAAGCGATACATGGGAAGCACGGCCACGGCAAGCACGGCGCGGGACCGACGATCAGATCACTGGCTCCGCCGCTCTACCTGAGCTCCACCTTTGCCTTCGAGTCCGCCGACCAGGGCGCGGCCATCTTTGCCGGCGAGGAGGAGGGATACGTCTACACGAGAATAGGCAATCCGACGACGGCCATCCTGGAAAGCAAGGTGGCGTACCTGGAAGGCGCCGACGCGGGTGTGGCCTTCGCGTCCGGCATGGCGGCTTCAGCAACGACGATATTGGCCCTCGCCGAGACGGGGGACAACATAGTAGCGTCCGACACTCTTTACGGCGGAACACACAGCCTTTTTGTCGAGAACCTACCGCGAGTCGGGATAGAAGTCAGGGAAGTGGACGCCCGAGACGTCGCCAATGTAGAGCAGGCGATCGATGACCGCACTCGGGCGATCTTCATAGAGACGCCGGCCAATCCGACTCTCTTCATAATCGACATCGAGGGGTGCGCGAAGCTTGCGCGCTCCCGAGGAATCGACCTAATTGTGGACAATACGTTCCCGACGCCCTACTACCAGAATCCTATTGAGCTGGGTGCCACGATAGTGGTCCACAGCGCCACCAAGTACATAGGCGGTCACGGCGATACCGTGGCCGGCATTGTCGTCGGATCCGATGAGTTCATCGAGCGTCTGAGGGGCGAGTACCTGCGTGATTGGGGAGGCGTGATAAGCCCGTTCAACTCCTGGCTGCTGCTCAGGGGGCTTAAGAGTCTGCCCGTCAGGATGGACAAGCACTCCGAGAACGCGATGGAGATAGCCCAGTTCCTCAGCTATCATCCCAAGGTGGAGACGGTCTACTACCCCGGTATGAGGACCCATCCCCAGCACGAGCTGGCGAAGAGGCAGATGAGAGGGTTCAGCGGGATGATCGCCTTCGAGGTGAAGGGAGGCAGGGACGCCGGCCGGACTCTGATGGACAGCGTTGAGATCTGCACCCTGGCGGTGAGCTTGGGAGACGTGGATACGCTCATTCAACATCCCGCAAGCATGACCCATTCGACGTACAGTCCCGAGGCCCTAAAGAAGACCCGGATTACCGAGAGCCTTGTGCGGATTTCAGTCGGCTTGGAGGACGTGGACGATCTCGTCGCGGACCTCAAGCAAGCGCTTCAGAGGATAGAGCTCTAGAGGGGCTTTCGGCGGATTCACGGACACCGATTGGGGCATGATGATAGAGTGAAAGTCTCTTACTTAGGGTAAGACTCTGCTGGTCACGGCGTTCGGAGCGCGTGCACCCGCCGACCTCTTCAAGTCAAAGTCTTCCGGCTTTGATTCCCTCAGCGGGGCCGGTCGGTTTGCCGGAGCCGGAGCGCACTCCAGGTGTGACTTCTCTGCATAAGGCCGATACATGGCGGCATCGCCGTGTCCCGCCCTCGGCGATCGATCACCCTTTCCACTAGGGAGGTGAGAGATCATGATTCTCAGATCCGAATCCGCAGTACGCATCGGGATTGTCTCTCTCGTGCTCGCAATGACGCTCTCAACTGCGTGCGATGAAAGCGTGGGGCCTGCGAAGGGGGAGCCTCAGTGGGCGCCGCTGGGTCTTGAGGACGTCCGGACTCATGATCTGGTGTTGGAGAGACCCTATCTCTACGCCTGCACCGGGGAGGATGGGCTCTACCGGAAGGACATTTGGAAGGGGAAGGGCCCGTGGCGCTACATGGGGCTTGCCGACTCCACTCCCGGAAGCGCGAATCCCGCAGGCGTGAGGGATCTGGCGATATTGGGCGACGGCGGTATTCTGGTTGCCGTGGCGTCGGTCACGCCGGACGAAGAAACCGTATCTACGATATACCGCTCCGCGGACGGAGGACTCAGCTGGCAGCGCTCGGACAGCGTCGCCGCGGGGCAAGGGACGGCCGGTGCCGGGGAGGCGCGGGAGTCCTTGACGAACTTGGAGCTTCTCACCCGGGCATCATGTGGAGGCCCGGTTCTGCTTGCCGGGTGGGAGAGCCCGGGGGCGAGAATCTACAGAAGCGTGGATGCCGGCTTGAGCTGGTCCCGGACGTCGTCTTACGGGGGCGAAGATATCCAGGGACATCAGGACGCATGCACTTTCTGGTGCGGCGGGATAAGTCCGCGTGAGTCGGCGTTCATGCTCAAGTCGTCCGACGGCGGCCTTTCTTGGGACTACTTGGGAGCGATCAACCACGTGCTGAGCCCGGTAAACTGCGTGCTGCGCATAGCTCCGGTGCCTTCGAATCCCGACGCGGTCTTCGCGACGACCTGGAGGGACAGCATCGTCAAGACCGAGGACGGCGGACAGAGCTGGGAGTATCTGCCGTTCTGCGGCGGGGAATTAGGGCGCAACAGCACTCTGGTCGAGCCGCACAACGTAAGCCATCTCTTTGTCGCTACCGAATCGGTTCTTCACGAATCACTCGACGGCGGGCAGAGCTTCGTCACGGTTGAGGTTCCCGGCGGGGCCGAGATTTTGGACATGGAGTACGACGATCTTCGGGGGGATCTTTATGTAGCGACGGACGGCGGGATCTACAGGTATCGGATGCGGTGAAGATCCGGGGAGCGAAGGACTGATTGAGACTCCTCGGGCCTTAGGCATGCTCCCGACCGCGCTTGGCAACTGCAAACGGGCCGTTGCGCGGCAGGCACTTGGAGGGTGTTCCTGGGGCCGACCGGCCGGAACGGATTGTCGATTTGAAGACAAGTGTATTTCCATTCTCCTTAAGGCCAGTATGTGAGGACAGAAGATGAACATCAGGTTGATTGTGATTGTGGGGCTCCTGGCTATGGCGGCGGTCGGCTGCGGGCAGGGCTCTCGGAACGGAAAGACCGCGGTTGACTTGGCCGAAGTCGAGACACGGGACATTGTCGTGGCCGCGGAGGCGACGGGCGTCATCGAGCCTATCCAGGTCATTGAGATAAAGTCGAAAGCCTCCGGTGAAATCGTCAAGATGGCCGTGGAAACCGGCCAAGTCGTCGAGAAGGGCGACCTCCTGGTTCAGGTCGATCCGACGGATCTCGAGAACGCGCTCGAGCAGGCGAAGGCGGATCTTGAAGTGGCCGAGGCGTCCCTCAAGGTGGCCACTGCCCAGAAGGAGAGGTCGGATAAGCTTCTCTCCTCCGGGATGATCTCCGAGCAGCAGCATGAAGAGACGACCTTGGCCTACGCCACCGCTCAAGCCCAACTGATCAAGGCCAAGAGAAGCCTGGAACTGGCCGAAGAGCGTCTGGATGACACGACCGTGAGGGCTCCGAGCTCCGGCACCGTGCTTTCAAAGTACGTTGAAGAGGGTCATATCATCTCCTCCGCGACGTCGCAGGTGACCGGCGGGACGGTGCTTCTCACGATGGCGGATCTTTCCGCGGTACAGGTCCGCACCCTTGTGGATGAGACCGACATCGGTTCCATTGAGCCGGGGCTCCCCGCCTCCATGACGGTCGAGGCTTACCGGGACCGTGAGTTCTTGGGTATGGTCTTGAAGGTCGAGCCGGTGGCCGTGGTAGAGCAAAACGTCACAATGTTTCCGGTGCTCACTCAGATTCCGAATGAAGAGGGGTTGCTGAAGCCGGGAATGAACGCGGACGTCGAGATCCAGATAAGAAAAAGGCCGGCGGTGCGGGCTGTGCCGGTTGAGGCAGTGCGTAGCGTGCGTGAGATGGCAATCCTGGCTCCTCTGGTCGGTCTTGAGGCGGAGGAAGTGATGGGGACTCTGGAGGCCATGCGCCGGGGGCCCGAGGCCGGTGAGAGGGGAGCCGGCAAGAGCCCGGAGGCTGCCGGCGGATCGACCGGCGAGCCCGGAGGCGGCGGCGCCCAAGGCGGCCGGGCTCGTGATACGGCGCACGGGCGCGGGACGCCCGGACAGGGGGAGAGCGGGCAGCCCGAAAGCGCGGCCGGAGAAGGACTCTCGAATGCGTCGCCGCAAGATAGCATACCCGGCGGCATGGCCCGAGCCGGCCGGCCCGGCGGCGGAACGGGGAGCATGACCGGTGGCGGTCCCCCCGGCGGAATGCGGCCCGGCGGGTCCAGCGGGATGGGTTCCGCCGGCTCGCGTGCGCGGGGATCGGGAGGCGTGAACATGGGGCTTGCCTTCGTGAAAGAGGGAAGCCGCTTCGTCCCCCGCCTGGTTAGGACGGGCGCCACGGACTGGGAGTTCGTTGAGATAATCAGCGGACTCGAAGAGGGCGAAGAAGTAGCCCTTCTTCCGTCTGCGCAGCTCTATATGCAGCGAGAAGAGATGATGGAGCGCTTCAGATCCAGGAGCTCGGTCGTAGGCGGCGGGCGGCGATAGCCGAGGAACACAAGTGACCTTTATTGAGACATTCCGCGTCGCGGTGGATTCTCTCCGCGCTAACAAGATGCGTTCCGCCCTTACTCTGCTTGGAATCATCATCGGTGTGGCGGCGGTGATCGCGATGATCGCGCTGGGGCGAGGGGCGGAGCGCAGAATACAAGAGAGAATAGCTTCACTCGGCGTCAACGTTTTGACCGTCATGCCGGGAAGGGAGTTTCACAGGGGGGTGTCCAGGGGGGACAACGCTCTGACCCCTCAGGACGCCGAAGCGATTCTCGAGAATGCCGAAGCCGTGTCGGCCGTCGCACCCGTAATGACTCAGAACCTGCAGGTCGAACATAGGAACTACAACTACAACACGACCATCACCGCCACTTGGCCTTCCTACCCCGCGGTCAGAGATTACGCGATCCGAATAGGGAGATTCTTCACTCAGAGGGAGGAGGAAGGGCGGCGAAGGGTGGCCGTGCTGGGCGCCAAGATACCGGAGAACTTGGGGACGACGGGAGAGGCTCTTCTGGGGGGGTACATCAAAATAAGAAGCATTTCTTTCGAAGTGATCGGTGTGCTCGACACTAAGGGGCAGCAAGGCGGTTGGTTCGACGAAGACGACCAGATAATGATACCTCTGAGCACCGGGCAGTTTCGCCTGTTCGGAACCGACAGGCTTAGATCCATATCGGTGCAGGTTCGCGACGCGGGTCTGATGAGCCCGGCCGAGGCTCAAATCGAAAGGGCGCTCAGGCGAGAGCACAGGATACCTCCGGGTGATTTCAATGATTTCAGGATAGGCAACTTCGCCGACCTTCTCGGCACATACGAGGAGAGCGCGCGAACCTTCAAGATGTTGCTTGCGGGGATCGCCACGGTGAGCCTTCTGGTCGGCGGCATCGGCATCATGAACATCATGCTTGTGTCCGTTACCGAACGGACCAGGGAGATCGGGATAAGGAAAGCGCTGGGGGCGACCCGGCTCAGCGTTTTGTTCCAGTTTCTGGTTGAGTCCGTAGTGGTGTGCTGCACCGGCGGAATCGCCGGCGTCATACTGGGCATAGGGGCCGCGCTCGCGCTCGCTCACTTCGCCGGTTGGGATACCGCGGTGGGCGCGGGTTCCGTCGTGCTCGCCTTCGGCTTCAGCGCGGCCGTGGGTATCTTCTTCGGAATCTACCCCGCTAGACGCGCTTCAAGCCTCGACCCGATAGTCGCGCTGCGGTACGAGTAGCGCGCCGTGCGGTCTTCGCCGGGTCCCGCGGTTCGGGCAAAGGGTTTTCCAGCTCCACGCGCCCGCTTCGCCGAGCTAACCTTCGCTTCGCGGCAGTGGATCTCGGCTCGCTCCTGCGCAAGGGTCGCTGCGAAAATCCCTCCGTTCGCGTCCTCGCGACACGCACGGACTGCCGCGATATGCGCCGCCAACCCGTGCTTCCCGTCTTTGGCCGTTTCGAGTATAATACTCTCGGGTTGAGGAAAGATGCTCCGCCGGGATTAGGCCATATGACTGACCCACTCACTCATTCAGGATTGCCCCCCGCCGATCGAGGAGTCTTACAAAGAATCGGCAATAGGAGGTGGGGTATGCGCTCCATGATGAGAAACTCGGGTTGCAGATGTCGCTTGACTTCTTTTGATTGCGCCGGGCCGTTCGTTTTTGCCGCGGCGCTTTTCTTTGTTTTTACGGTTCTGTGGGTCGGCGGGCCCCAGGCCGATCCCACGGCGCACTGGCAGTCGAAGGTCGACGCGGCCGTGCTCAAGAAGGCGGAGAGCGCGCTTTCGGTTTTCGAGCCGGGTGGTGCGCGCGAAGACGACAGGTTCGAGTTTTTGGTTTTCCTCTCGGAACAGGCGGATCTCACTCCGGCGACCTCGCTTGGATCGAAGATCGAGAAAGGGCGGTTCGTATTCGAGACGCTGAGTGAGACGGCCGAGAGGACACAGCCGCCGGTCATCTCGCTTCTTGAAGAAGAGGGCGCCGAGTACAGGAGCTTCTGGGCCGCGAACATGATATGGGTTAGAGGAGATGCGCGCCTTCTGAAGCTCATCGCCCGTCGCCCCGACGTCGGACATGTCTATGACAACGCCAAGCTTGTGATCGAGAAACCCGTGGGTCAAGGATCACGACGCGAGGGCGGGCGCGCGGATCAGACCCGGCCCGGGAGTCGGAGCCCGGCACAGCCGAAAAGGGCCGAATGGAACATCGAGTTGGTTGACGCGCCGAGAGTCTGGGCGGAGGGAGTCACGGGGGAGAGCGCCGTCGTCGCGGGAACGGATACGGGCTATGACTGGACTCACCCCGCGATCAAAAGCCAGTATAGGGGGTGGGACGGATCATCAGCCGATCACAACTACAACTGGCACGATGCCGTTCACAGCGGGGGGCGGGTCTGCGAGCCGGACTCGCCCGAACCTTGCGACGACGACATGCACGGCACGCACACCATGGGCATCATGGTCGGCGACGACGGAATCAACAATCTCATAGGCATGGCCCCGGACGCCGAGTGGATAGGGTGCAGATGCTGGGAGCCCCACAGAGGAACCGATATCTCTTATGTCACCGAATGCCTCCAGTGGATGATCGCCCCTACGGATCTCAACGATCTCGACCCCGATCCCTCGAAGGCTCCCCACGTTGTCAACAACTCGTGGATATGCGTGCCGAGCGAAGGCTGTGCCGACCCCAATGCGCTGAAGACCATCATCGAAAACGTTCGCGCCGCGGGGATCGTGGTTCTCGGAGGCGCTGGGAACGACGGCCCCGATTGCAGCTCGTCTATGTATCCGCCCGCGATCTACGAAAAGTACTTCTCCGTCGGGGCCACGACAATCGACGACAATATCGCGCAATTCAGCAGCCGCGGGCCGATCACCGCCGACGGGAGCGGCCGCGTCAAGCCCGATATCTCCGCGCCTGGGCAGGGCGTCCGATCGTGCATACCGGGGGGCGAGTATATCTACTGGAGCGGAACGAGCTTCGCCGGCCCCCACGTGGCGGGGCTGGTGGCCCTTTTGATCTCGGCGAACCCGGATTTGGCGGGCGATGTCGATACGATCGAGGACATCATCGAGCAAACGGCCGTGTTCCTTCGTACGTCTCAAGAGTGCGGCGGCGTTCCGGGCACCGAGACCCCGAACAACACTTTCGGATATGGGAGGATAGACGCTTACGCCGCGTACGAGCTTGCCGTCTCGTTGATACCGGAGGAGCCCGGGCATTACGAGTTCACCCTCGAGCCCAACTACCCGAACCCGTTCGGTCCGGTAACGAACATTGCTTATAGCCTCTCTTCTCGATCCGACGTTCGACTGTCCGTCTATGACGCGGCCGGCAGACTGATCAAAGAGCTCGTCAACGCGCGGGGCCAAGAGCCCGACGAGTACACAGTCCCGTGGAACGGTACGGACGATTCGGGCGACCGGGTGCCCTCGGGCGTGTACTTCTGCAGAATCCGTACGGGCCAGGGCGCGAAGTCACAGCGGATGATCTTCGTACGGTAGGATAACGCGACTCCGGGGGGAGTGGTGGAGGGGCGTATCATGGAAGCACGCGATAGCCGCGGGCTGTCTCCGCCGGCGTCTCATGCGGCCACGGGGGCCCGGTGGAGAGATAGAAAGTCCGGGGCACTGTCCCGACAGAGCGCGGCGTCAATTCTCGTGCCGTGCGCCCGACGGGCTCTCCTACGCCGCGATCAAAACAGATCATCCAGATCGTCGCCGGCGCCGCCGGGCATGCGGCCGTGTGCCTGTAGATATTGCTGGATAAGCTCGCTCTCTCGCTTGCTGTACATGGGGTCTTCTTCGAAGTCGAAACGAACGGGCGGCCGTTCCTTCGCGAGCTCTTCCGCAAGCGCCCTCTTGAGGTTCGACGTACCGCTTATCTGAATGACGCTTCCGGATTCATCGAAGAGCCTATAGACTCCCTCTGACTCCGGCACCCGGGCCGCGCTCTCCTCGTCCAGGACAAGCTTCGTCTGTTTGGGCGGTAGGAAGGCGGGCGATATCGTCAGGCGCAAGTCGCACTGAAGGCACCTGCCGGCCTCTTCCTTTGCTTGTTCTTCGGTGTATACGCCCTCGACTTGCTCAAAGCTGAGTCTTCTCTCGTCATTGGGGATTGCGGAAGCGGCGATCCTCGCTCGGGCAGCGAAGCCCTCGTCCTTTCCGATGGCGAGCGGGGTAACCTCGTCGACGAATATCTCTTCCGTTTCGCCGTCGCCCCCCAGGAATTTGTCTATCTCGGATGCCGCTTTTCGTCCCTCGGCCACCGCGTCGATTATGGAAAGGGGGCCGCGCGCAACCTCTCCTCCCGCGAATACTCCGTCAATGAGCGTGGCGTATGAGTCGGGCCGGACATCGACCAATCTCGATTCGCCGGTGAGCTCGGGGTCGAGAAAGTCCGCACCCAGCTCCTGGCCTATGGCTAGGACGACACAGTCGCAGTCAATCGCGTGCGTGTCGGCCCGGTCGAAGGCGGGGTTGAACTTGCCCTCTGTGTCGAAAACGCGGGTGCATCTCACGAACTCGACTCCGGTCACCGCTTCGCCTTCTCGAAGCACTCTTGAGGGACCCCACGAATTGTGGAGGGCCACTGCCTCGGCAAGGGCTTGTTCGAGCTCGGAGTGATGGGCGGGCATTTCATCTCTCTTCTCCAAACAAGCCATGTGTACTTCACCGGCACCGAGCCGCACAATCGTCAAAGCCGCGTCGACTGCGACGTTCCCGCCTCCGATTACCACGACCCTCTCTCCCAGGTCGGGCCTCTCGCCGGCCTTCACTTCTCTCAAGAGATCGAGTCCCCAATGGACCCCGGGCCCGTCGGAGCCGGGAAGATCCATCCTCTTGGCGGATTTGTTGCCGGCCGCCACGAAGACGGCATCGAAGCCGTCGCTCAACAGCTCCTTCACCCCCGCCGGTCCGTCGACGGCCCTGGAAGTAGTCAGACGAACGCCCTGCGCCCGGAGGAATTCTATGTCGCTTAGGACGGTCTTCTTGGGGAGCCTGAAGTCCGGTATCGCCTGTACCATCATCCCGCCCGGCTCGTCTTCGGCCTCCAGAACCTCGACGTCGTGTCCCTTCCTAATGAGGAACCAGGCGCATGAGAGGCCCGCCGGTCCGGATCCCACAACCGCCACCTTCTTGCCCGTCGGCTCGACATCGGCCTTCTCGGGAGGACGAGTCCCTCTCTCCGCCGCGAAGCGTTTCAGCGCGCAGATGGCGACCGGTGAGTCCAGCTCCGAGCGCCGGCATGCGTCCTCGCAGGGGCGGAAACAGGCGCTTCCAAGCGTGAGGGGCAGTGGGGCCTTCTCTCTTACGACAAGCGCCGCCTCGTCGTATTTGCCTTCCGCGATAAGCCTGATGTACCTCGGCACGTCAACGTCTCCGGGACAGGCGGAGCCGCACGGCAGGAGCCACTCCTCTCTCGCGCCCTTACCGGTCTTCTTGTCTCTCAAAGCCCCCGTCGGGCAGACTTCGACGCACGCCCCGCAATAGCGGCAATCCGACTCGCGGAGCCCGCCTTCCGATCTCGTCCCCACGATCAGTCCGCCTTCGGACTCGGCGGCCGCCAGCGCTCCGACGTCCCTCAGGTCCTTGCACGCCCTGACACATCTGCCGCAGCCGATGCAGAGATTGTAGTCAACGATATAGAGAGGCTCATCCTTGAGAATGGGTAGGTTCTCGAACTTGTATTTCGGGGTGGCCTCGGGAAGCCCGACATAGTCCACGACCTTTTGGAGTTGGCATTGGCCGAGAAGGGGGCAGCACCTTTCTTCCACGGGAACGTTTAGCGAGCAGGTATCTCTTGTGCAGCCTTCGCGCTCAGCGCACGTAAGACAGGCGTGAGGATGATTCGCCAGAACGGCGGCCAAGTTGCGCCGGCGGAGCTCCCTGACGCGCTCGCTGTCGACGCTGATTTCCATCCCGTCCCGGGCCCATGTGACGCACGCGCGAACCGGCTCATCCATGCCCGCGACGTCGACCACACAGAGTCCGCAGCCGTTCCATGCCCGCTCTCGGCCGACCTTCGCCTTAGCCGCGATGATCTTCTGTTCTCCCCTGAAGACCGTGGGATCATCGGCGATCGTGTCGGGCGGAGGGAGATCGGGGTGATAGCAGAGGTTCGGGATGTATATCCCGGCGGAGTGCGCTGCGTCGAGGATGGTGTCGCCACTCTCGAAGGGACACTCGGTGCCGTCTATGATAAGAGATCCGTTGTTCGGCCGGCCGTCGCCGGCGGTGTTTTCACTCATGGTTTAACCTGCTCTCGGTGCTCGGTGGCCGGTTCTTCTTCTGATGGGCTTCTCGCGTTCCCGAAGTGCCTCGCGATGCCGGCGAATAAGGGATCCGCCGATGCGGCCCTCCCGGGATGCCGGCGATGAACCGATCGCGCATGCGGCGTTCCGGCGGCCGTTACGGCGCGGCGCCCGGGCCGGTCGGAGAGACGCCGGGCTCGGTTTCGCCCGAATCGTTTCCCTGCGGGACGCGGTCCACTACCAGGAATGGGTGATCGCGTCCGGCTTGCACGACTCCACGCAAGGCAGCTTCCTCTCGCCCGAAGTCGGCTTGCAGGGGGCGCAGCTATACTTGATCTTCTTTCTGTGCTCATCGGTGACGGCAGCGACGACGTCGTCATAGTCGTCGGTTATTATCTCGAGCACCCCGTAAGGGCAGGCCGGAACGCAATCGCCGCATCCGTCGCACTTGTCCGTGTCGATTGTAATGTAGTAGTCGCCTGATCCGTCGTTATAGCCGTAGTTGGCGAGCATAAGATCACCTCGGTATTGAGTGATGGAACAACCTCGGACAGTCGCTGAGCGAACACGGTTCCGGGCCTTCAAGATCGTCTGATTCCTTACCGGAATGCCCGCGGCTGATCCGGGCGCCGACCCCTTCAATTTGCCTTCTGGGACTTTTCGTAGAGCGCCTTGGCGAAAAGCGCGCCCCCGAGCGCCCCCGCGATCTGCGTGTCGTAGTCGGTCGTCATGGCCTTTATCTTAAGCTCGTCTTCCAGCCTCTTGACCACGCCGACGTTCTTGGCTATGCCGCCGGTGATCGCGAACTCTTTCTCCATGCCGATTCTCTCAAGCAACGAGACGACCCTGTGCGCCATGGCCGAGCAGTAGGCGGCGAGGACTTTGTTCTTGTCCCAGCCTTCCCTGAGAAGCCCCATCGCCTCCGACTTCGCGAAAACGACGCAGGTGCTGCTGACCGGGGGCGGCTCTTCCGGCACGTCCAGCGACATGTCTCCCATCTCGGTAATAGGCACCGAGAGCAGATCCGCGAATACCTCCATGCCCCTTCCCGTGCCGGCGGCGCACTTGTCGTTCATCAGAAACGCGGAGACCTTTCCTCTCTCATCGCAGTGGATGGCCTTGCAATCCTGCCCTCCCATGTCAAGGAGGGTGCGCACTGCCGATCCGTACATGAAGTTCGCGCCTCTCGCGTGACAAGCGATCTCGGTGATCGCTCTGTTCGAGAACGGCACGTTGACGCGTCCGTAACCGGTGCCGACCACGAAGTTCACGTTCTCCAAGGTCATGCCCGTTCCTTCAAGGGCCCAGTCCATGGCGCGCTGCGCGCTGTTCGGGCTGTCGGATCCCGTTCTCATGTTGCTGTAGGCGTAGAGCTTGCCGTCGGCCAAGATCACCGCCTGCGAGCTTACGGATCCCACGTCGACTCCGGCCGAAATGACCTTTGCGTCGTGCCAGTCGATGTCATCGGCCTTCCAGTTGTACTCTTTCCATCTCCAGTATTCTTCCGCCATCGGCAATCACCCCGCGAGATTTGTGCCAAAAACCGTTTCTTCACTCGCCTTCCGGACCAACCTCATCCGTGCCCGGAGATCCTCGTGTTTCCAAGACCATCCCCCCATGCGCATCCGCTCCTCGGCCGAGCCGAGCTACTTGGCCCCGGCGGCGACGGCCGCGCCCAGCGCCCCGGCGTACTGCGGATCCGGAGGAACGTGCACGTCCATCTCCAGATCTCTCTTCAGGGAGTCTATGAAGCCGGGATTGAGCGCCAATCCTCCGATAACTACAACCTCGCGCTCGATTCCCACGCGCCTGAGCATGGAGCTTATCCTGCTCGCTATCGCGTCATGCACCGCGCGCGCGATGTCTTCCTTCGGCGTCTTCGCGTGCACTAGTGAGACAACTTCGGATTCCGCGAAAACGGCACATTGCGCGTTCATTGGCACGGCCTTCTGTGACTTGAGAGAAAGCTGAGCGAAGTCCTCAAGGGAAACTTCAAGAGCCCTCGCCATCGCTTCGGTGAAGGCGCCTGCGCCCGCGGCGCACTTCTCATTGACGGCGAAGTCTATGACCTTCCCGGTCTCATCACACCGGATGCCTCTGCCCTCCTCGGCCCCGACGTCCACAACCGTTCTGGCCGCGGGGTGGAGATACACGGACGCCTTCGCCGCCGAACCGACCTCGGTTATGTCCTTGGTCCTGAAGCTCACTACCTTTCGACCCGTGCCGGTCGCGCCTACGCCGTCAAGCCCGTCCAGGCTGAGTCCCGCCTCCTTCAGCGCGAGGTCCATGCACTTCCGAACTCCCTCTTCTTGGTCAAAACCCGTGACGGTCATGGCTTTCGCCAGTACCTCGCCGTCTTTGAGCAGAACGACCTTGGTCATCTTAGAGCCACAGTCAATCCCGCCGATCGTCATAGAACATCCCTCCTTGGTGTTTCAGTCACACGATAAGTCGGCTTCGGCAGTCCGTGAGCGGAAAGGCGCCGCCCGGCTCACGGCGCTTCAGCGTGCTTTCGAGCGATCCGGCCGAGCCCGCGATTCCGGAGAACACCCCCGGGGCGCCTATTCCTCTCGTGAGTCGATTCATGTTTAAGCCTTCGCCTCGAGCATGGACAGTCCGAGCGTTTCCATAAAGGCGTCGATTCTGGCCATGGTCCGGCCCTCGTCGAACTCCCGCTCGTCGCCCATGTTTCCTTCAAACGTCATGACGGGGAATCCGGCTTTGATGAGCCCCAGCCTGTTCTCGGCTATGCCCAGGCTGAGCCCCTCGCATCCCCTGTTGTAGTGAAGGAGCACGCCGTCCAGCTTCCACTCTTTGGCGATCTTTACCATCATGTCGGTCTTGAGCTTCGGCGAGTAGAAGTGCTGCCACTCGGGCTTGCTCAAGTTCCACTCGGCCAGGATCTTCAGGGCCTGGTCGCGGTCCTTGATCTCGACCCCCCTCTGCGCTGGGGTCGCGCGCGGCCCCCAGGTGCCGTCTTCCTTCTCTTCGAACATCCCGATGAGAGCGAATGTGTATAGAGATCCGACTGAGACGCAGCCGAACTTCTCCAAATACCTGAATACCTTGAGAAACGCCCAAGGCGGCTGGGTGTCGGTTATTACCCGGCATCTCTCGTCCGGCACGGCCGCGACGCCCCTGTCGATCCGATCCTTGACCTCGTCGCGCAGCTCTTCATAGAAATCCGCGACCTCTTGGCTGTGCTTGGACAACGTGCCAAGGACGTAGAGGGAGTACATGGTCTTTTCGTCGAGAGGAGCCGGGACGTGCTTGTTCAACGTGCAGACCTCGGCCCATACCGACGTCGACCGGCATTCGTCGTTGACGGCCTTGATGAGTCTTTCGTCGTCGTACTTTCTGCCGGTGACCTTCTCCATCCATTCCACGCCGTCGTGAAGCTGCCCCACCACGTAGTCAAGACGGTTGTCGGTCAGCTCGTGGTAAGGCCCTACCGAGACGTCCACGCAGAAATGAGGTATGCCGCCCTCCAGCTCGGAGACGATCTGATACCACTTGGCGTGGCTGCAGCAGATGTGATCCTGCCAGAGGAAGTCGGGTTTCGGAAAGGGGCCACCCCAGAGATACTTGTCCAGGAGGATCGAGCCCCAGTAGTTTCTCATGTAGGCGCAGAGATCTCTGGCGTATCCGGCTTTCTCGGTGGCCTCCTGGCACTTGAGGGCGAAGTCCTTGTTCCACGCGATGCTGGCCCCGTAAGGCTCGCTGGTCAGGGAGTGGACGTCGTCGCCGAGCCCCGCCGGAACCGCGTCGAAGGACCAGGCGCCGCCGGCCCATCTTATTCCTCCCTTGTCTTTGGCGGAAGCGTAGTTCTTGTAGTAGTTCTCTCTGATCTCCTTAGCCTTGTTCCAGCAGCGCAGCGGTTCGGCACGGTATTTCTTATTTTCGGTCATGGCCTCCTCCGGTTCTTCAGGCCGATCTGATTGGGGTTTCTCTTACCTCGTCACGGTTCGGCGTTCATCCGTCCGTACGCTCCGGCCGTGCGGGCCTTCCCGCCGGCGGGGGAGCTCTCAAAAGAGATCCTCCTCGGAGAGCATCTCCAAGAAGGCCTCGACTCTGACCCTGAACTGTCCCAGCGGGACCGTGACGTCGAACTCCAGGAACAACGTCGGGATACCCGCGTCCTTCAGCGCCTTCTGTACCGCGGGGATGTCCAGCTCGTGAGGGTCGCAGAACTTCTGCTGTATCACGATCGCCCCTTGGGCGTTATAGTCCTTTGCCAGAGACACTATGTGCGGGATGCGGGTTCGCTCCGGCCAGTCCTTGCTGGGGCAGGCCGGCCGGTTGACATATCGCGCGGCAATCGCGCCTAGCTTGTCTTCGCTGGGTTCCACTTGGTTCCAAAAATACCTGGTTCCGGTGCAGTGATCGTCGACGACGAAAGTCGCGCCCACCGACTCCACCATTCTCACGAATTCGGTGTCGTCGTCTTCACTTCCTACAAGCATCAGCCTTACGCCGACGTCCCTCGGTCCGGCGCCGTTGAAGCCGTTGAGGAGCTTCTCAAGCGCGGCGCTGTGCTCCTCCTTTTCGATCACCTGGTCCGCCAAGCCGATGAACATGGCCTCCTCGCCCGTAATCGGCGGGGCGTCCGCCTTGCGGGTCTCCGAGAGAGTCCTCATCAAGCTCCGGTTCTTGTTCATGACGTTGATGCCGCGGTCGATGTCTTCGTCGGTGATTTCTTTGCCCAACCATTTCTCGAGCGAGCCCTTGAAGGCCGCCAGCTCGCCGGCCAGGTAGGGATAAGCTCTCGGGCTTTGAACGCCGTGGGGCGTCGGGAGGTAGTAACTGTACTCGACGGGGATGTGAGCGTCCCAGCTCGTGAACGCCTGCCTGATGTGCAAGCAGGACTGCGCGATCATGATCCCGTCCAGGTAGTCGTAGCGGCCCTCCAGACCTTGGGCCAGACAGTCCCTGCAAAACGGGCAGTACATGCCGAAGATATGCGGCTCCGTCACGTCATTCGGCTCGTGACTCCCCAGAATGCGCACCGGCAGAACATCGGCGGCGTATAAGAGCTCTTCCGGAACATAGGTGCAGAAGTAGCCCATGACCTTGCCGCCGGTCTTCTCCTTCCAGGCGCGCGCGTAGTCGTGCCGGTTCTCGAACCAGTTCTTGAAAGTGTCGATCATCTTCGCCCTGTCCTCCCTCCCTGACCTTGTCCTTCGCGGTCGCTTGTTCCGGTGATTGGCTTACGTTTCCCGGGCTCACTTGTGGGTCTCTTGTGTTCCCGCCCGGCGTGTGCGGCTCCCTCGCCGCCCTTTCTATGTCCTCGGGATCGTCGCTGTCGCCTCTTCTCCCGTGGTTGCTTCTTCCGTCGATTCGCCCGCCGTTGTCCGGCCCCATTGCGACCCTCCGGCTACCGCGGGGCCTCTCGAGTCTCCTCCGGTCCGTCCCTGGGAACCGCCGCGTGCGGCCTCCCTGAAAGACCGTGAAGGTAGAGACGAGTCAACTGTCGGGACATCTCCTCGACGCCCGCGTACTTGCCGGGCTCATACCACATGAAGATCCAGTTGAGAGTTCCGAAAAGGGACAGGGTGGCGAGACGCGAATCCACTCCCTTGGGGCTTCCCTTCTCGATCAGCTCCTTGACTATATCGTGTGTAATCTGGAAGTACTCCCGTCTCTTGTCGGCTACTCGCTTGTAGTACTCGCCCTTGAGAGACTCGAGCTCATAAGTACATATCTTAAGCTCGTCCATGTGCTCCAAGAAGAAGTCGAGATGGTTCCTAACCATAATGTCCAGCTTGGAGACTGAGTCATCGGCTTCGGTCAGTTTCTTCCTCAATGAACCGACCAGGGAATCGAACGTGGAGTGCTGTATGAGAAAGAGCACCTCCTCTTTGCCCTTGAAGTAATAGTAAAGACCGGCGAGAGTCATGTCCGTTTCCGCCGCCAGGCTTCTTATGGACGCGGCGTGATAGCCCTTCTCTGCCATGACGCGAGCGGCCACATGTAGTATCTCTTGGAGCTTCTGATCGTAGGCTTCGGTGTGCTTGTTGCCGGTGCTCTGCGGAGCAGCCATGGAACTCGGCTCCTTCAAGTGAAATCCACTGCCGGCGGCCGATAGGCCGGGGTGGGGCCGGAGCGACGCCTCGGGCATGCCGCCATGGTCGGATACTCGCGAACGTCCTCCCGGGCGGACCGATCAGCCGAGATGACCCGCCGTGCGGCCTCGGTGTTGCCGTTCGAACGTTCGTTAGGTCCACTCCACAAGCTACCAGACCACAGTGCGGGCGTCAAGGCCCTTTTTTGCTCGTCTCTTGCGACTCCGGGAAGCTCGAGTCCGGTGCCGGCGGCTTCAGGGCCGATGGCGCTTGTGACGGTGTACTCTAGTCACGTTGCTGCATGGAAGCTTAGTTGTCATAAGGATGCCCGTCGGGAATGCTCTCTCGGGCCTCCGAGGAGGCGCCACTGTTTGACAGGCCTGCTCGGGGCCCATAACATGAGGCGTGACATGGAGCCTGCGGGGCCTCGTCGCCGTCTTGTGGGAATGAGTCAAGGTAGGAAGAGAATGAGGCTATGAAAGTATCGGATCTTTTCGTCAAGTGCCTTGAGAACGAAGGCGTTCGCTACGTGTTCGGGGTTCCGGGAGAGGAAACGGAAGATATTCTCTTCTCGATCGAGGAATCCTCCATAGAATTCGTGCCCTGCCGTCATGAGCAGGGAGCCGCGTTTATCGCGAACGTGTGGGGCAGACTAACGGGCAACGCGGGCGTATGTCTCTCAACTCTCGGTCCGGGAGCGACCAATCTGATGACGGGAGTGGCGGACGCGAACGCGGACAAGGCGCCTTTGGTCGCCGTCACGGGGCAGGGTGGGCTTACGAGGCTGCACCACGAGAGCCACCAGTGTTTGGACGTCCCCGCCATGTTCAGACCCATAACGAAGTGGAACGCGGCGGTCACGGCCCCGGGGATAGTCCCGGAAGTTGTTCGCAAGGCTTTCAAGGTGGCCGAGTACGAGAAGCCGGGAGCCACGCACATTGAGCTTGCGGAGGACATGGCCAAGGAGCCGGTTAGGGGGGGCGGCAAGCCGATCCCGCCCGAGCGCGTCAGACGTCCGGGTCCGGACTACAAGGCGATTGATCGAACGGTTGAGCTGCTCAAGAGGGCCAAGAGACCACTCATCATAGCGGGGAACGGCGCGGTGCGAAAGCTGGCGAGCAAGCACCTCACCCGTCTCGTGTCCAAGCATAAGATACCGGTTGCGTGCACCTTCATGGGAAAAGGCGCGGTATCCGGAAAGCTCGATCAGTCGCTGATGTGTATCGGGGTGGGATTCAAAGACTACGTGATGGCAGCCGTGGAGCGGGCGGATCTGATATTGACGGTCGGTTATGATATAGGCGAATACCCGCCGCAGAGTTGGAACCCGGCGATCGACAAGAAGATAGTCCACGTCGATTTCACCTTCGCGGAAGTCTATACGCACTACAATCCTGCCGTCGAGGTGGTAGGTGATATCTCCGGTGTGCTTTGGGAGCTCAATCAAAGACTTGAAAGCGAGAACCCGGAGTTCGACCGGGAGTGGTACGTGCCGATCCGCAAGAGGATACTCGACGACATTCGCAGCTATGATCTCAGAGAAGGGGAGCCTTTCACGATTCCCGGAACTCTGAACATTATTAGGGATATCTTGGATGATTGCGGTCTCTTGATCAGCGACGTAGGCACCCACAAGGTCTGGATAGCGCGGAACTTCCCCACGTATTGCCCCAACGGCTGCATTATCAGCAACGGCCTGGCCAGCATGGGGATAGCCCTCCCGGGGGCGATTGCCGCTTCTCTGATAGATCCGGAGAGACAAATCGTAGCCGCCATGGGGGACGGGGGCTTTCTGATGAACTCACAGGAGCTGGAGACCGCTAAGAGGCTCGGTGTGAACTTCACGGCGATCGTCTTCAACGACAACGATTACGGGTTGATAAGTTGGAAGCAAGGGATGTCGCGAGGTAGATCCACCGGAACGAAGATCGGCAATCCCGATTTCAAAGCATACGCGGATAGCTTCGGCATTACGAGCTTCAGGCCCGAGAATCTGAAGGAGCTGGAGGCCCGGCTTAGGACCGCGATAACTTCGAAGACGCTGTGCTTGGTGGAGGTTCCGGTTGACCCATCGGTGAACGGAAGGCTGGTGGAGAGGCTGAGCCGCTTCTGGGAGTCGGGTGCGGAGTAGATGAGGGGGAGGGGTGAAAAATGAGCATCAAGGCGATTAATCCCGCTACGGGCGCGGTCATCGAGGAGTACCCGGAGATGACCGCGAATGAAGTCGAAAGCATCGTTAAGCACGTACATGACGCGTTTCTGAGGTGGCGCACGACGACCTTCGGGGAGCGGGCCGTCCTAATGAAAAGGGCCGCCGGAATAATGAGGGATCACGCGGATGAGTACGCGATGCTCATGTCCCTTGAGATGGGCAAACTGCTGGGCGACGCGCGAGCGGAAGCGGAAAAATGCGCCTGGGTGTGCGACTATTATGCGGAGAACGCCGAGAAGTTCCTCAAGCGGGAGGTCGTGGATACCGACGCCGGCAAGAGCTTTGTCACATTCAATCCCCTGGGAGTCGTTCTGGCGGTCATGCCGTGGAACTTCCCTTTCTGGCAGGTTTTCAGATTCGCGGCTCCTTCCCTTATGGCGGGGAACACGGGCGTTCTCAAACATGCCTCCAACGTTCCCGGCTGCGCGTTGGCCATCGAAGACGTCTTCAGAAGGGCCGGTTTCCCGGACAATGTCTTCAGGACCCTTCTCATAGGAAGCGGTTTGGTCGACTCGGTCATCGAGAATCCTCTGATCAAGGCGGCGACTCTGACCGGCAGCACTCCGGCAGGAAGGGCCGTCGCGGGGACGGCCGGCAAAATGCTCAAGAAAACGGTGCTTGAGCTGGGGGGCAGTGATCCGTACTTGATTTTGGAGGACGCCGACATGGATGAGACGGTCGGCACCTGCGTGACGAGTCGTTTGATGAATACCGGCCAAAGCTGCATCGCGGCAAAGCGCTTTGTCGTCGTGCGGGAGGTGCGGGACCGCTTCGAGGAGCTATGCGTTGAACGAATGAAGGCGCAGAAGATGGGTGATCCGATGCAAGAGGGAATCACCGTCGGTCCTCTGGCAAGGGTCGACTTGAGGAATGAGCTCCACGATCAGGTTGCTCGGAGCATCGAGAAGGGGGCCAAATGTCTTCTGGGCGGAGAGGTGCCCGAAGGGGCGGGCGCGTACTACCCCCCAACGGTCTTGACCGATGTGAAAAAAGGGATGCCTGCTTACGACGATGAGCTTTTCGGGCCCGTGGCGTCCATAATCCCGGTTGAGAACGAGGAGGAGGCGATCGCCGTTGCCAACGACTCCGTCTTCGGCCTCGGGGCGGCGGTCTTCACGAGGGATCCGGCGAGAGGCGAGAGGATTGCGGCCGAGGAGCTTGAGGCCGGCTGCTGCTTCGTGAACGCTTTCGTGAAGTCGGATCCGCGGCTGCCGTTCGGAGGTGTGAAAGAGAGCGGATACGGCCGCGAGCTTTCGCACTACGGGATCAAGGAATTCGTAAACATCAAGACGGTCTACGTCAAGTAGCGGCTAAGCGCCCTCTTCGCCGAGCTCTGTGGTGAGGACGAAGCGGTTCCCTTGGGTCCCCGCGCCCGCTTCGCGGAGCTAACCGTTGCTTCGCTCCGGTGGATCTCCGCTCGCTCCTGCGGTGCGTCCGAAGGTGTTTCTTGGGCCCCCGCGCCCGCTTCGCGGAGCTAACCGTTGCTTCGCTCCGGTGGATCTCCGCTCGCTCCTGCGCAAGGGGGCCTTACGAAACATCCTTCGTCCGCGTTGAGGTTCCCAGGGGATTGCGAGCCTCCTTCTAGGGTGTAGGTGGATCTTCCTTCGCCCGCGAAAGGGGCGCTTGGTGTCGGTTCTTCCCGCATGAAGCGCTCTCCGGAGCTTGAATTCGGATGCGGGACATGGCAGAATACCTTACGGACTGCTTTCGGATTGGTATCTTCTGGGAGTCTTTTAGAATGTGAGGTGCACAGGTGATAGCGGCAACGCAACTCAGGGTCGGGATGATAATCAAGCACAGGGACGATCTCTGCAAGGTTCTCAGCGTCCTGCACATAACCCCCGGGAACAAGCGGGGCCTGGTTCAGACGAAGCTGAGGAGCTTGACGGCCGGCAACAGCTTAGACCATCGTTTCAGGTCGGAGGACCAGATCGAGAGGGCGATCCTCGACCAGCAGAGGATGCAGTGCCTTTACGAGGAAGGCGACGGCTACGTCTTCATGAATACCGAGAGCTACGAGCAAGTCACCTTGAGCAAGGACATGCTTGGCGACGCCGTATTATACATGCTGCCCAACACGGAGTTGACCGTCGAGTTCTATGAGAATTCACCGGTGGGGGTGGAGCTGCCGATCACGGTTGATCTGAAGGTGGTCGAGACGGAGCCGCCTTTGAAGGGGGCGACCGCCTCGGGGAGCGGGAAGCCCGCCAAGCTGGAGACCGGTCTGACCGTCGAGGTTCCCCAGTTCATAGAAGTCGGCGAGGTAGTCCGGGTGGACACGCGAGAGGCCAAGTACGTAGAGAGGGCAAAGTAAGTCGAGTTCGACGGACTCATGAGATATGCGCAAACGTGGAATCGGCCTAGTTCTGGGTCTCGCGCTTTTCGCCTTTTTCCTTGCGCGTCCGGCGCCCGCGGGAATGACGCCGGAGGCGGCGAGGGCGGCCGCCGTGGCGCTCTTGATGGCCGTGTGGTGGATAACGGAAGCCATCCCCATCGCCGCTACCGCCCTGCTGCCGCTCGCCCTCTATCCTCTTCTGGGCGTCATGGGCGGCAAGGCCACCGCGCGCGCCTACGGAGACCACAACGTCTTTCTTTTCATGGGCGGCTTCTTCATCGCGATGGCGATGCAAAAATGGAACCTGCACAAGCGCATTGCCCTCGCCGTCATCTCCGTCGTAGGGGACAGTCCTCGCACTCTGGTGCTCGGTTTCATGTGCGCGACCGCCTTCCTCTCCATGTGGATATCCAACACCGCGACGACTATGATGATGATTCCGATCGCGATCGCGGTGCTGAGCCAGGCGCCTGAGGGGATACGCGCGGGGTCGTTCGCGCCGGCCCTCACCCTGGGAGTGGCCTACTCGGCGAGCATAGGGGGCCTCGGAACCCTCATCGGCACGCCCCCGAATGTGATCTTCGCGGGGGCCGTTGAGAAACTCTTCCCTGAAATGGGCGACATAGGTTTTCTAAAGTGGATGACGGCGGCCGTTCCGCTGGTTATCGTGTTCCTTCCCGTCACATGGATATATCTGACGAGAGTGGCCTTCAGGGTGCCCTCGGCCCGGGATTCCCGCGTCGGCGGCGGCCGGGCGGCCGTTCGGCGGGAGCTGGCGGCGCTGGGGAAAATGTCCAGGGGCGAACGTTACACACTGGTGGTGTTCATATTGACCGCGCTGGGGTGGGCCTTTAGAAGCGACATAGATCTCGGCGCTTTCGTGGTTCCCGGCTGGAGCAACTTGCTGGGGATTCAGGACCTTGTGACCGACGCGACGGTGGCGATAACGGCGGCGATCGTTCTCTTCGCGCTCCCCGTGGATATCAGAAAGGGAGAGTTCGCGCTGGACTGGAACTGGGCCTCCAGGATTCCCTGGGGCGTCTTGTTGTTGTTCGGAGGAGGTTTCGCGCTCGCGGCCAGCTTCAGGGAGACGGGTCTCGACGGATGGGTGGGCGCTTGGCTTGAATCGGCCGCTGCGCTCCCGACGGTCGTTCTCATACTTCTGATATGCCTAGTGATGACGTTCCTGACGGAGATGACTTCCAACACCGCTACCGCTTCAATGGCCATGCCGGTGCTGGGATCGACCGCCGCGGCGGCCGGGATGAACCCCCTGCTGCTCATGATACCGGCGACGCTCTCGGCTTCATGCGCCTTCATGCTGCCCGTCGCGACCCCGCCGAACGCAATCGTATTCGGGAGCGGGTCGGTTACCATACCGCAGATGGCGCGTGCCGGATTGGGCCTCAACCTGATCGGCGCGCTGCTTGTCACGGGGGTCGTCTATTTCGTGGTCGTGCCGGTTTTTGGTATCTCATGGTAGCGTCGGCCCGGATTTTCCCCGGACGGGGCCGGCC
>Ga0180433_10002296_pt1 | contig 29758 bp, 21 predicted proteins | sample SS_ome_8_FD_132980 | JGI IMG/M metagenome (GOLD analysis project Ga0180433, IMG submission 132980) | Hypersaline lake sediment archaeal communities from the Salton Sea, California, USA - SS_1_D_1 metaG | ecosystem: Environmental > Aquatic > Non-marine Saline and Alkaline > Hypersaline >... | reverse complement strand
TTAATAAACTCCTGATAAAAGAAATAATTATCGTAAAAACTTTTTTCCCTTAGCGACCGTTGGTCTCTCACGTGCAAATTCCCGTCTAATTTTTCAATCTCAGGATTAAACGCATATGTTTTTTGATCGATAATATTTTTCGATATATAGTTATCAAAGGAAGGCGGGATTTTCTCAGGATTTAGAGTAAACTCTGGAACGGGAATTCCTGCTTTTTTCAATAGCGTGCAGTTGACAAATCTATGGAACGCCGTCCAAATTCCTTTAAATGAATTGATAACGGGAATAGAAGTCTCATTCTCTAGCAACTTCACGAGCGCTACAATAATATCCCCTTTTCCCTTTACAAAAAAGAGATCCTCATCAAAATGAAATTGATTACTATTCAAGAGATATTCTTCTTCAATATAAACAGAAACATCCACTTTTGACTTCAAGTATTTCAATAACTTCTGTGTTTTCCGCTCTAAATGGTACCTATCGACAATAATTCCTATTTTCAATTCAATTTTTCAACTTTAGTAATTACGATTCTTTAATGGTATTTTTCGATGTTATTTTATACATAAGAATTTTCCAATATAAATACCATTATTAGCAATTTGAGTAGTTTACTAATGGTTAAATTGCCCCTTAAAAATCTGTGTTTTCCTAGTATATTATTACTTAATTCAACGAAATAGTGCTTTAAATCAATACATTTATATATCAGTTTGGACTGTTAAAGTATCAAAGAATTGAGGATTTTTTTATGAATAAAAAAATCTACATTGGCGCTATTTGCAATCGTGATGTGGAGGTATTTGACCAAATCCAGAAATTCTTTAAAGTCCACTATACTAATAAATTTTCAATTATCTCTTTATTAAAAAAAGACCACTCGTTTAGTACAAAACATTTTAAGAAGAAAATAAAGAAATATCCTATTTCCTTTTTAATTATTAAATTGCATTCAGAACCGTCTAATCAAATTATATATAATACGGTAATGAAATATCTTTCTAATGTACCTAGATTGAACAGTTTTAAATCAGTCTCCACGTGTGAAAGTCGAAACGAAACCTTTAGATTTCTTGAAAATAATTGCAAGAAATTAAATATTCCAAAAACATTCTTCTCAATCAAAGAAGCTTACGATGCATGTTGTCGAGGCGTAGAGATCATTGTTAAATTAGACGTTCATAATGCTCCACATCTCTCAAAAGACGATAGAATATTAGGAATCGCGAAAACACCAGAACAGTTTTTAAAATTAAGTAAGAATTATGAAGAAGAAAAATTATTCTTCCAGGAATACCTCGGAAAATTTGATTTAGTTCATAAATTATACGTTATTGGTAAGTTTAGTGCTTGTATAAGATCTCATAACAGATTAAGACAACATCAATTATCCCAATTGGAATTAATTCACATGAGAGTTCCCATTGATAAACAATTTAAGCGAGAAATACTGCGATTAGGTCGAAAATTGAGATTATCTATCTTTGGAATTGACTTTATTATTACTGAAGATGGGACTCCTTTTATTGTTGATCTTAACGATTTTCCTAGTTTTAGAAATATTCCTGAAGCTGTGAGCTTGATATCAGATCATGTATATAATCTCTTTACTTCTCAAGAGACTGTTTACAAAAAACCAATAAAAGTAAAAATAAATTAAAGTTTAAATCTACTTCCTTTTATCTTTCTCTTTTATTTCTGATAAAAGCAACTAAACGCCTGTGTGCAGTTTTATCTTGTAATTGTTTTGGAGGGTGCTTCATGAAAAACGAACTGGCAGATTGTAGTACACCCCCAATATTTCTATCTTTAGCAATTTTTAAAATGCGGATACAATCCGTTATAATACCGGCTGAATTATTTCCATCTTCCACGAACATGGTAATATCGACTCGAACTGGAGCACCTCCAAAAATTCTCCCTTCCAACCTCATGTACGCTTCTTTTTGATTCTGTAAGAATGGGATATAGTCTACCGCAGAGATTTGACAATCTACCGTATTTCTATTTTGAAGTTTTGCTACAACCGCCTCTGTTTTCGATTGACGCTTTCCTTCTTCGTAGCGAAGTCTTCCATCAGGCATTGGGGTCATTAAATTGCAGAAATCGCTGCAACCACCCCAATCAAGCTGTATTGTTCTATCTAAAATCGCACCTCTCATTGGAAAGAGATTAGATAGAGCCCTATGAATAATTGTTGCTCCAATTTGAGATTTCACATCATCACCAATCAAAGCAAGGTTCAATTCTTCGGCTTTTTTGACGATCCTTGGATCTTTAGCTACTTTCGAAGGCATTCCATTCACTACACAGGCTCCCGCCTCAAGAGCAGCCATTGAATAAAATTTAACTGCTTTATGGCTTCCAGTTGGTAATAAAATTACTACCACATCTACTTGTCGATTTCTCATTTCCTTGACGACATCTGCTTCGATTTGTTCATCAGATACAGGAATGATGTCTTTAATATTACTATCAAGTCCATCTAATATCGGTCCTCTTATAACCGGAGCATCCAAGAAATCGGGGGTAAATAATTTTTTATTGCAGTTAGGTTCCATAAAAATTGCTTCGCTCAAGTCTTTTCCGACTTTATTAGCATTAACTTCAATTCCTAAAACAAAATTTATATCGGCGATTTTGTATTTCTTGATAAAAGGCAGAATCCCAATGGTTTTCTCTGGATTCTTTTTATAATTCTCTATACCTTGAACTAACGCACAAGCCACATCACCTATACCAATTAGACATACATTGATGACATTAATTTTGCTTGCCATGATAGTGCTTATAAGACAAGACTAGTATTTAAATCATTAGAAATAAGTTAAGATTGAAGGGGAGATTCAGTACAAAAATAGAAAAGTATTATTATTTTATTGTTAATTTTTCTTTAATATAATGAGCGAATATCCCTAAAACAATTTTATTAAAAGTGAATTAATACCTTAAATAATTATATAGGACTAAGTATGAAAAAAGAAATAAAAAAAGTAGTAATAGTCGGTGGTGGTTTTGGAGGATTTTTATTAGCTCGCAAGCTAGAATCCAAAAAAAGGTTTAAAGTTGTTTTAATTGACCCGAAAGATTATTTTCTCTATATTCCATTAATTCATGAAGTAGCTGTTGGACAGATACCTTCAGAGTCAGTAAAGGTATGTTATAAGAGCGTTTTTAAAAAAGTAATTCATTTAAAAACAAGAGTAAAAGAAATCAATTTCCTAAATAAGACATTACGAATTAACAATGATAAAATTATTAATTATGACATTCTAGTAGTTGCAATAGGATCAGAACCCTTTAACCCAATTCCAACCGACGATGTATTACCAACATTAAAAACTATTGCAAATGCATTGAAAATTAAAAAAGAATTAGGAGAAATATTTGAAAAAAGAAAACCAATAATATCAGTTGTAGGAGAAGGTCCATCAGGAACAGAAATCATTACCGAGATTGCCTCATTGTCCAAATCTATAAAAAAAAATATTACACTCAATCATTTTCTTTACTTTCCGGGATATTTTCTTAATCTTCCAAAGTTTAATGAAACAATAAAAAACCGAATGAAGCGTCTAAATGTAAATGTCCATCTAAACGAACCAGTCAAAGAAATATTAGATAACGAAATTATAACTGAAAAGGGAAATTATAAATCTGATTACATTATTGCTTGCACGGGAGTTAAACATGTTAGGATTTCAACGGATATAAATAATGATAATGGATTTCTTATTAACTCATATTGTCAAATAATAGGTCAACAGGATGCTTATGCTATTGGCGATGTAGCCTTATTACAATATCAAGGGGAATATGTTCCTAAGTTAGCGTTAATCGCTAGACAACAAGCAATTTACTTATCAAAGCATTTTATCAATAAAGAAAAAGACAAAACAAGTAAACCAATTAAATTTCTTTTTGCTACATTTATTTCCCTAGGTAAATATTATGGTATTGCGAGAATTATGAATCAAGTCACACTTAGTGGTAAAATCATATGGATTCTAAAGAGGTCTTATTATTTCTTGCATATTCTAAGTCTTAATAGAAATTATAGATTGATTAAAACGCTTCTAATTTCAATGATATCAAGAAATCAGTTTTTTTTTAATAAAAAATAAAAAAAAGTAATCTGATTTTATAGTTTTTTTTCCTTAATATAATGAGTGAGTATACCCAAATGACAATTTTATTAGAAGAGAATTTAGACGAGAGTATAGAAATAGATGGCGAAAAAAAAAAAATTTTTAAACCTCTTCTTTAAGAGTTTCCTCTATTCTTCTTAGAAGAGGAATGCTTCCAATGAAGAAGAAAGGAACCAATATGAATATCCAAGCAATGGGTCTAGTTACTAATCCAGAAAGATCTAAAATCGTTGCAAGAGTTCCTGCTGATAATGCTCCAATCACTTGAGAGAGCGTATTTCTTACATTGAGTATTCCTAAAAATTGACCCTTTCTTCCTTCGGGTAATAAATCAAATGCCCAAACATCCATTGGTATCATTAACGCAAGCATTCCTATTAGAGCAGCGGCAAAACCAATACTTAATAGAATTATATTAATAGAACTGCCTAATTCTGTTGATAAGGGCACTAATATAAATCCTGGAGATGTTAATGTAACCATTAGGATCATAGTCTTTTTTCTACCAATTCTATCCGTAGATTTACCAAGTAAAAAGATTGATACGAGCATGATTGGTGCAGCAATTCCAAAAACAACTGCTAGATCTAATGTTTTTAAACCAAGATCCAAAACAAAATTGAAAACATATGGGATTATTACGCTAGCTCCTGAATAGACAATAGTTTGGGCGATTACAAGTTTGAAAAATTCCCTGTGATTTTTGAGCTCTGCGAGATTAAATGTGATTCTAATTTCTTCCATAAATTTTTTCTTTTCAGGTAAATCTGAAATAGATTTTTTAGTATTCTTTAAAAAAATAAATCCAATAATAGCACAGGTCAGAGTAACAATCCCTCCAATTATTAAAAGAAATTGATGCCCTAGCTGTGTCAAGAGTAATCCCTCTCCAGTAGGATCACTAGGATCAGGAATAGTATAGATCTCATTTGCGACAAAGGTTAAAATTATTGGCAATAAAAAACCAAACAAGCCAAAAACATTAACTCGACTATTTATTCTTCCTCTATAATCAATATCGATAAGATCAGGAATTAAGACTCTTTGAGCAGCATAATAAGCGTTTGAAGCAATACCAATAATAATAACATCAATTAAGAAAACCATCAAATAATTAGGTGAATACCCGAATACGATTAGAGAGATTCCGCAAACTAATCCCCCTAGAAGAATATAGGGCCTTCTCCTGCCATATTTAGAACGAGTATTATCACTTATAATACCCCACACAAAAAGGAAAATTAAACCCATTATTGCTGAACATGCAACCATAATACCAACATAAATATATTGTAATTCAAGAACATGGGTTATGTATGTATTTAAAAGCTCTGCTTCCAAGTATCCAAATGTTTGTGCTCCAAAAGTTACTATACCTATCAGTATTATGATATTTGGCGCAATACCATATTTGTATTTCCTTTTTTTATCTAGATTACTTATATCTTTTTCAACCATTTTTAATTACCTATAAAATTGTATTATATTATGAAATATTGGTTTAGTAATTAAGATTTATATAAAAGTAGATATTTTTAATGAATATAAATTAAAAGAGCCCAAGATAAGTTTATAAGAGATTAATTCAAGTAAAAATTAAGAATGGTTAAAAAAACAAAGATTTTAATCTCAGCAAAAAAGAATCACGACATTGTCAAGGGCGTTATTGACAAGCTAAAGCAAGAAAAAGGGTATAATTTTATTTTCCACGATCCTACAAAAGATTTTCTTGACCTGCAAAACATTGCTGAGTTATTTAAAGGTGTTGATTTCTTAATTGTAAAAGTAAGGAATGATTGCTCTATTGATTTGCTTCACTACGCAAAGCTACATGGTATCCCTACATTACACGATCTTGATGCGGTCATGAACTGTAAGAATAAAGTTGCCTTAGATCACGCCTTAAGGAAGACATTTTACGATAATCCTGACCTTACAGAGAAATTTCTATTACCAAAATCGTGGACTCAATCGTTAAGAAATGTAGATAGATTTAAGAAATGGGCTAAACCAAGATTGCCAATTGTTATTAAAAGCCATTATCAACATGATAAATACATGAGATTCAATTTTTTAGTCAAAAAAATAGAGGAAATAGATATTTTCTGTAAAAGATACGAGCAGTTTCTTTATTACGATGTTTACATTCAAGAATTCATAGAATGCGACGGGATAGACCGAAAAATTTATGTAGTTGACGACCAAATTTTTGGGATAAAAAGAGAGAATCCAATCTATATTTATTTACGAGATAATCCTGATGATATTGATGTTGATGTGATTGAAAGGGAGGATTATGAAGTATCAGACGACATCCATAGATTAACCAGAGCTCTTTCTAAAGGATTAAATTTAAAAATATTTGGTTTTGATTTAATCAAACCCATTGATCAAGATAGATATTGCTTAGTTGATTTAAACGATTTTCCAGGATTTAGAGGAATTAACGATATAGAATCTGTTCTTGTTGATTTCATTCTTGAGAACATTAAAAATATCAAATAAAGAATATTTTTATTTGTAATTATTCAATCCCTTCAATAAGCTTTGAACAATTTCATCACGAGCAACCCTAAATCCATCTAATCCTTTCATTGATGGATCTTTTATATCTCCACTTTCACCACCATACTCCTTGATAGTAAGAATCGTTTTTCCCTTTGCTTCATTAAAATTGGAGACTTCTTTTTTATGTTTTTCAGTAAGGGTCAATATTAAATCAGCTTTTTTGAGATATTTTCTATTTTCTTGTTTTTTCAAATCGATTGATACATAAGTATCAGAGAGTTTAATACCCATTTCTTCCATTGCCAATTTGGCATCCATCGAGATTAACATTCCATCTCTCGCGTGAGAAGCAATCCCCCCAGAAAAAACGTTTATCTCCATGTTATTTTTTGAGAAGTAATCTTTTAAGAAACCCTCCGCCATCGGGCTTCTAGCGGTGTTTACGCTACAGGCAATTAGTATGTTTTTAAATGGAAAGGTTTCAGTTTTCATGTAATAAAAAAATTCCTTTAATATTAGTCCTTAAATAACAAAGTGAAGGCAGTTTTTAAAACTTGTATGAAATTTGAGTTATTTACATTGAATTGAGTTTTACTTCAATGTTAACATTTTAATATTCGAGTTACCTTCTTCATGATATAGAAGCGTAGTGCAATAAAATGGCAAAAAAAGAGAAAGATAAGATTAAAATCATAAATAAATTCTTAGATAAAAGCATAGTAAAAAAATTTAAGTCTTCTTCAATAAAAACGATTGAGGATATTTTAGAATTACCAGCAATAGCTTTCAAATTTTTAAAGGAAGTTGATGCCAAGCTTATTAAAGAATTGTTTAACATCACGCAAATTAGAGAGTTTAAGCATTTAGATCAAGATTCTCCATTTGAAATGTTATATAAATCAGATCCAAAGAAAAAAGCGAAAATTGAAGAAATATTAGTTATCGATACAGAAATCGAAGAGAAAATAAAGAAGGCTACAATTATTAGTTTAATTGCTCATAGAATTCAAACTGAATCGGTAGTTATTGAAAAAAAGGAACAGAAAGTAATTGTTGTTGGATTAAGCAATGCTGGTAAAACCACCATTCTTTCTAAATTTGGCGGGCAATTAGGTATAAAGGATCTGGCACGATTGAAGCCTACCAAAGGAATTGAACGAAAAGAAGTGAAAGCAAGTAATTTAAGCTTAAAGATTTGGGATTTTGGAGGTCAACAAGAATATAGGAATCGCTATTTAAAAGAACCCGAAAAGTATTTTCTACGAATAGATCTGATTATTTACGTCATAGACCTTCAGGATTTTGATCTCTATGAAGAAAGTCTTGAATATTTCAACAAAATCATAAATATCGTTAATAGATTAGAGGAGAATCCTTATTTCTTGATATTCCTTCATAAATTTGATCCTGATTTAAAAGATGACAACGAGATCCTGTTAAATGTTGAATATCTGAAAGATGAGATAAAAAAATTATTTACTGATAAGAAAAAACTCGAATATGACATTTACTTGAGTTCAATATATTCTATGATTGCTAAAGAGCCGAAGTTTGCACAATATTTAAAAAATACAATGGAAAAAACTGCGACCTTGGAAGATCCTTCCATATCTAAGATTGAAGGGATAGCTTCAATCCTTGAAACTACCTTAAATAGCGTAATTCGTTTATCTGAAAGCGTCATGTCTCAATTTAGCGAAGTTAATCGACGACTAGCTTCTTTAGAAAATGGAAATGCAATTAGATCCCGACCAGTAGATACGATTCCAACGCCAATATATTCAACTCATCCCGCACCCCCTCAATTTCTCTCACCCCCGGATTCACCCGCAACTAAAGTTGCTAAATCCCCAAACGCAAGAGCGGCAATTATCAAGGAATTGCAGGATTTATTTGATAAAAGGAATAAATTAACTTAATTTATAACAAAGAGAGAGATTTAAATCATACTTTAAGGGGGGATTTTACTAAACAATTCCTTCCGTATTAAGAAACTTAACTCCCTGATTTTTCATGTTCTCCAAGCTATTAGATATATTCCCCGGGGGGAGATCGATCCCTTTTGAGAGGTTAATGAAAAAATAGACATCGAATCCAAAATTGGCGCCATCAATCGCAGTATATGCACAACAATAATCCAAAGCTAATCCACAAACAAAAATCCTTTTTATATCCAATAATTTTAATTTTTCCTCTAATCCTGTTTTAGATTTTTTATCGTTCTCAAGAAATCCTGAATAACTATCTATTTCTGGATTTATACCTTTCTGAATAATCGCATCAGCTATCTCTATTTTTAAATCTTCATGAAAGTCTGCTCCTCTAGTACCTTGAACGCAATGATCCGGCCATAATACAGGTCCAATAGCACCATCCTCGGTCTGATACTCATCACCGGGATTTTTTCCTGGATGTGTACTTGCAAACGATTTATGATCTTTTGGATGCCAATCCTGAGTTAAGACGATCTTTCCACCATTGAGCATGATTTTTTGAGCAACTTCATTTATTCCTTGAACAATAAAATCTCCTTCTTCTACAGGTAATGCTCCATTAGGCATGAAATCGTTTTGAACATCCACTATAATGAGCGCGTCGTGTTCATTAATTTTAATGCCTTTTTCAAGGTTAATCTCATTAATATTCATGGGATATTCTCAATATTCTTTAATATTATCATTGAGATGTTACACATTCCTTTCGTTATTAAATCTTTATATCTTCTTAGATAACATGTATATAGAGTGAATTGCAATAAATGTAATAATTGTAAAGACTATACTCCACTCTACAATTGGCACTAACACAATAGCGGGGGGAATCATAATTAAGATTAGATAAAATGTTATGATACATCCGGGAAAATATCCAAAATATGCTAAGGTTTTTGGGTATTCAGGTGTTTTTAACATTAAAAAACTAAAAATAATGCAATATAACACCCCAGTAACCCAACTAATTAGCGCACTGAAGTAATGTAAAATTATAATGATTTTTACATCTTGTATTGCAGGAAAAATTCCTACCATGGCTAACGTGACACATGAAATAATCGCACATGTTATTGCAGTTTTTACCATTCTTTGATTATTATTTTCATTGCGTACATATCTTCCTAAGTCGATATAAAATGGAATGGCGATTAATCCAGAAAAAAAAGTGCCTAAATTAAAATATAGTGCTCCTGGACCGACACCTAAAGTGCTCACCATATCTTTCGTGATACTATATCCTGGATATAAATACATTGCGAGGAAATCTCCTGTAAGTCCAATAATAATAGCAGCAATTCCAAAAATATATCCCGGGAAATAATCTAGGAACTTGTAAGTATATATTGTCAATTTTTCCATGAATAATAAAAATAACAAAAGCTTAAAATTATTATGAATTGAGGAGAAGACGTGATTATAGATACCATATATGATTTTTTTTCTATAACTATATTAACATTGAAGTAAAAAGAGAGATTCGGAGTTCTATTTATATTCATGAATTTTTCTTGAATAATCTTAAAGTAAATTTACTTCCTTTATTCCTTCCCTTAGATTCAACTAATATTTTTCCACCATGCAACTCGGCAATTTCTTTGGATATGACTAATCCAAGACCGGAGCCTTCAATATCAATGTCTGATTCTTTGACATTTCTTTCGATCTTTCCAAATCTCTTGAATAACAATTTCTTTTCGTTTTTTGTTAGACCAATCCCCGTATCTTTTATTGAAATGTCAACCCAATTTTTATTTTCAACGAAGAAAATGTTTATTTCTCCATTAGTAGGGGTATTTTTTATTGCATTTGAGAGTAAATTCGTGATAACCTGTTCAATCCTAATTTTATCAACTATTAAAGAATATTGGTCTGGTGATTCAAGAGAAAGAGAGAGATCCTTCTGATCTACTAAATACTTCACATCATCAATACACTCTCTTAAAAGCCCTACCAAATTTTCTTCTTGGAGATTAAGTTTTAGCATTCCAGATTCTATTCTTGATGCATCCAATAGATTATCAACTAAAACTTTTAATCTCTGACCACCTTTATGTATTAGCTCTACAAATTCATACGCTTTACTGCTAACCTGATCCTTATAGAGTTTTAAGAGCATCTGAGAAGCACCATACACGGATATAAGTGGAGTTTTCAACTCGTGTGATGCCCTCATAATTAGATCTCTCCTTATTTTATTTAATTCTAACAACCTCTCATTTTCTTCTTTAATTAATTCTTCTGCCTCTTTTTTATCTGAAACATCTATGAATGTTAATAAGGTAGCTTCTTTTCCTTGATATTTAATACGCTGAGTGTAGTGATCAATCCATTTAATCCGTCCTAATTTCGTAATAATTCTATAAGAAATATTTGTTCTTGAATTTTCAACACGTAGTAAATCTTCTGGATGTATTAATTTTATGTAAAATCTATTTTTTGGCCATTCAAGAATTTCTTCAATTGTATATTCAATAATATTCAATGCAGCATCGTTTGCATATTTGAATTGTCCATCTTGTACAATAACGATCCCCATTAAAGATTGTTCAGTTATATTTCGGAAATTTTTCTCTGATTCTAGTAATTTTTGTTCTACTTCTTTTTGGGCGGTTATATTAGTAAAGGCACCAATAATTCTAAATTCACCATTTATCTTAACTTGTCTTCCTCTTGCTGAAACAGGAATAATTTTTCCGTTTTTATGGATAAGCCGATATTCCAAGGACATCAATTCTTTAGAATTTAGGGCTTTTCTCATTCTTACTGCTACCTTTTGTAAATCTTCGGGATGAACATGTTTAAAAGAGAGTTTTCCTATTAACTCTTCCGGTAGATACCCCATAATGTCAAAGCATTGGGGACTGACATATGTTATTATTCCTTTCGAGTCAACTTCAAGGATAATATCTGTTATATTATTTATAATATTTCTATACTTCTCTTCAGATTCTTTTAGTTTAATTTCTGATTCTTTTTGGGTTGTAATATCAGTAATGGCAGCGATCATTCTAGTTTCACCATTGAAATTTACTTGTCTACCTCTTGCTGAAATTGGAATATATCTTCCATCTTTATGAATAAGACGATATTCTAAGGACATCAATTTTTGATAATTAGGTGCTTCTCTCATTACATTTGCTATTTTTAGCAAGTCTTCAGGATGTATATACTTAATTGCGAGTTTTCCTATCAATTCTTCTGGTGAATACCCCATTATACTAAAGCATTGGGGGCTAACATAAGTAACAATTCCTTTTGAGTTAGTTTCAAGGATAATATCGGTTATATTGTTTACAATATTCCTGTATTTTTCTTCAGATTCTTTTATTTTTATTTCTGCTTCCTTTTTATCAGAAATATCTCTTAAAACACCAACGAGCCTTTGTGAGTCTTTAAAAGTGATGAGACTTCCTCTTAAAGATATTGGAATAGAACTTTTATTCTTATGTATTGCACGAAATTCTACAGAGAAATCTTTATCGTAAATAATTGCATTTTTAATATTTTCTGATATTAATGAGACATCCTCTGGATGAATATAGTTAAAAATTTGGTTCCCAATTATTTCCTCAGGTTCATAACCTAAGATATTAAATATTTGAGGGCTTAAATAAGTGATATTTCCTTTTAAATCTAATTCTCCTATGATGTCAGATAAATTATTTATAATATTACGGTATTTTTTTTCAGATTCTATTAATTCTTGTTCAGCTTTCTTTCTATCATTTATATCGCGTGAAATAACTTGAAATAATGTTTTTTCTTGAAATTTTACAAGTGAGGCGTGTAACTCAATCCAGATTTGCTGTCCGTTTTTGGAATATAATTGAACCTCTTTAGGTCCAGGTTTTTCACCTTCAAGTAGAGTTTTAAGAGCTTTGTATACAATTCTTTTATCATTATCAGAAAAAAGCTCGAAGTTAGTGAATCTTTTTCCTACATATTCCTCTCGATTATATCCATACAAGTTTTCAACTTGAGAGTTGCTATAAACTATCATTCCTGTCATATCCACTAAAACTATAGCTAATGGAATAGATTCATAAATGGGAGCATATTTTTTTTCCGAGTCCTTTATCATCTGTTTATACTCTTTTTGATCGTGATTTCCATTGAGAAATTGATCAAATAAATCCCCTTCTTTTGAATTTAGTTTAGCCATGCTAATTTTTTCTTAATTTTTGTATAAACTTAAAATGATTATATATATTATAGCGTTATTTAATTTATTGTATCAGAAATGTCATATATTTTTTCTGGTAATATTTTATAAGGAGAGAATCGAGCTTTTTTATAAAATCTCCCTATTATTATTCTTATTCTTTTTAGCAATTTATTCATGGTGAAAATTAAAGTTAGGTGTTGCCTCAACACGAAATAAAATTTCATTTGCCTTCTTTTAATACTAGCTTAGAAAGGTGAATAATTGCATCATTTATTCCTTTTTTGGTCTTTCCAGATCCTTCAAATGCTTTTTCTCCAATCAGTTCTGAAATTTTTTCAGCACCAAGATAATCTTTTCTGTCAGATTTGTTTGCAATTATGATTAATGGGATTGAGTTTCCTAAAGCGTCCTTAGTTTCCTGTAATACTAGAAGTGCATTGTTTATATTATTCTTGTCACAACCATCTATTAGAAATATTACACCAGCACTTCCAATTGATATTATTTGACGCACGATGGAAAAATGGGCTTTTCCTGGAGAACCTTTCAACTCAATATTCTTTAAGTGCCATTCTCTGAAGTCTTCTTTTTTGCTTTGGTACTGTACTTCGCTCATTAACACGCCATCTGTGTTTTCATCTAGATCTTTTCTAATCCAGACAAGATTTCCCAAATCAAAACCAGTAGTTGTGGTCGTTTTTTCTTCATTTTGTGCATTACTTAGTTTTTTTTCAATATTTATAGCTTTATCGTCCATAGATTGGATTAAAGTTGATTTTCCACTAGAAAAATATCCTGTCACGTATAACTTTATTGGTTTTTCCAATTTTATGCACTATAAGTATTGTTATAAAAAGATTTGGTTAATACTATCTAATATAATTATAATATTTATATTTTTTTTCCACATATTATTATTAAACTCAATAAATATTAACGGTGTAATTAAAAATTTCTGAAGTGAGAATATCAAAAAAAAAAATGATGTATATTATTGTTTTTGCTACTTTAATAACTATTACAACCATCATAATGATTTATCTTGGATTAATTATTCCAGGACTATATACAGGTGGAGTCAGTGGTGGTACTGGGGGATGAAATTGTATTATATAGTAAAATAAATTTAATACCGAAATGAATGAATCTCATAAAAAAATGATAGTTATGAGATGACACCCTTGCAAGGGATTTGGTTAAAAAAAATGAAATTTTTTAGAGAATGAAAAGATTTAACTACTATTTATTGAACTAATTATATAATCTGAATTTTGTGTTTATGCAATAGAGAGAAAAAATGTCATTATTACGGGATAACCTAGTAGAGATAATTGATAATCTTTCTAACACGGGAATAATTAATTCAAGTTTAATTACAGAAGATGGGATTGTTGTTGCTTCAAATAATACATTTAATCAAGAAAGTAAAGATCTGAATAAGAATATTGGTGCAATTTCCGCAAGTATCATCTCAATTGCGGAAAAAGGACTTGAGATATTGAGTGAGAGTGTTTTGCTAGAACAAATTAAAATTGATGTTGGAATTGATGAAAACATTGAACATGATTTCACAATTCTAATTGAACGAGTATGTTCAAATCTTCTCTTACAGATTCTGTTTCCTAAACGATTAAATATTGGAGTTATTCATTATGAAACAAAGAAGTCAATTAGCTTGATAAAAAAAATCATAAATGATAAAAATATTAAAGAGCTATTTACAAATATAGATAATTTATCATGAATAATGAGTTAATACAACTTAACTATTAAATTTAAAGCGCGCTCGTAGTATAGATTGGTATAGTTCATTATCAAGTACAATGGTAGAATCTCAGGTTCCCAACCTGGGGACGCGGGTTCAATTCCCGCCGGGCGCATTTTTGTCTAATTTACTTATACTTTTCATTCTATGTGATTAATTTTTTTTTTTTTAATTTTTCTCCAAAAATATTAAAATATTTAAAAGAATATCTTTATTAATACTAAAACTGGATAGAATTAATTCAATTTTTCTGACGTGATTATTATATCTGATAATAAAAAAAAGGCAAACGACGAGAAAAGATATATTGGGTTTAATGTTACAGACGAAACTAAAAAAAATTGGCAGGAATTTGCTAATGAAAATAAAATCTCAACCATATCAAAACTTATCAGAGAGAGCGTTGATTTTTACATAAATACAAAACCAAAGCTTCAATTTTTAGACAAAATCGATAAAATTACTCACGGATTCAAAGAAAGTTTGACTTCAATCAAGGGTTATTCTCAAATTTTAATTGAAGAGTATAAAGAGGAGCTAAGTTGGGAAATTCTTACAAAAATAAAGAACATTTTTGATGAAAGCATAAAACTTGAGAATAAAATAAGTGAGGTTACCGAACAATTTGAAATTGAACCTACTAAATATGAGATTTTAATAATCGATGATGACGAATCAACTATTAATCTATTAAAAGATTATTTTGAAACAAAAAACCATTCTTGTAAAGTTGTTACAAAAGGGAATGATGCCTTGAAAGCTCTGATGAAAAATATACCAAAATTGATTTTATTAGATATATTCTTACCAGATATTACAGGTTATGAAGTTTGTCAACGAATTCGATCAAGCGATAAGTTGAAACAGATACCGATTTTTTATATTACTGCCGTGCCTGAAGGAGAAGTCAATGAAAAAATTAAGGAAACGGGAGCCAATGGATATTTTTTAAAACCTTTTGATATTTTAAGTTTTAAAGAGCTATTTAAATATCTTTAGCTATTTTTTCTGTTTTTAAAAAGCCTTATTGTAAAAATACTCCCTAGATTTCTTCCTCTTGACTCAGCGAGTATTTTTCCACCATGTAGTTGAACAATTTCTCTCGAAATGTAAAGTCCAAGACCACTCCCTTCAATATCTATGTCTAAGTCTTCATTAAATCTCTCAATTTTTCCAAATTTTTCAAATAATTTTTTTCTTTCCTTTTTAGTCAATCCAACGCCCGTGTCTTCTATTTTAATATCAACATTATTATTATCTTCTGATATTTTAACTAAAACTCCTCCCCTTTTGGGAGTATTTTTTATTGCATTTGATATCAAATTTGAAATCGCTTGACTTAACCAAATCTTATCAACATCTAGCATTATTTTTTCAGGGAGCTCTTTTTTAAAGAATATATTCCTCTCTTTTGCAAAAATTGCGAATGTATCAATACAATCTGAAACAATCTCTACTAAATTTTCGTTTTGCGGGGTTAACATTAATTCTTGAGATTCTAATCTTAGACTATTAACTAGGTTCTCTGCCAATACTTTCAGTCGTTTACCTCCTTTATGGATCGTGTTTATTAGTCGCATAATTCTTTTATCGACTTGTCCGCTATAATTTTGTAAAAGATGTTGCGAAGTACTATAAATGGAAATCAATGGAGTTTTTAATTCATGTGATATCCTTCTCACTAAATCGTTCCTAATCTGGTCTATTTCTTTAAGTCTCTCAATTTCTTTTTGAATTATCCTTTTACTTTTTTTCTGTTGCGTTATATCTTGAAATATTGCTTGAACAAAAGTTTCTGGTCCTAGTCTATTTAGTGCAAGATAAGAAGCCACCCAAACTATGGTTCCATCTTTTTTAAAAGCTTGGAATTCAAAGGGAACTTTATAATCTCTCTTAGATATTTGTTTAAAATTGTTAATCAATTGGGGTTTTAATTCAGAGGGATAAGCTGCAATTTCAGAAAATTTTTTATTAATCAAATCTTCTTTTTCATATCCAAATAATGCCGTTGTAGCTGGATTACAATCCATTACAACTCCCTTTAATGAGACTAATACTATGGCGTTTGGTGAATTTTCAAACAGGTGTCGATATTTTTCTTCTGACTCTTTTATTTTTTGTTCTGCTTGCTTCCGGAATGTAATGTCCCTTCCAATCAAGAAATATTTTGTCTTACCGTCTTCATCAATGAATTTTTGTCCTCTTGAATCGATATGACGCCACTCTCCGTTGTTAGCTTTGGTTCTTAGTTCATAATCGACGACCTGTCCTTGTCCTAATTTTTGAAATAGTCCCGCTTTCATAGCCTTCTCAAGATCTTCGGGATGCAATATGTCTAATCGTTGTTTTCCAATTAAATCCTCGTTAGAATAGCCCAATGTTTTAATATAAGACTCTTCATTAATATATTCAAATTTAAATTTATCATCTACTATGGAAAACAGATCCCCACTACTATCTAGAATTGATGTTAATCTATCTTCTGTTTTTTTCAATTTTTCTGAAGTTATTTTTGTATCAGTTATATTCGTGGCAATTAAAATTACTGACACTGTCTCATTATCTCTTTTAACGGGAATAAAACGTGCTATATACCATAAATTTGTAAATGCTAGAAGTTCGATAGTTTCAGATATACCGCTTGAAAACACGCGTTTAAATGACTCTTTCAATATATCTTGATGCTCGTGTTCTAGAAAAGAATAAATATCTTGTCCGATGATTTCATCTTTTGGAATGCTTAATGGTATGTGATTGACAAACTGAATCCTTTTATCCTGATCTACCGTAATAATGACATCTGGTATGTTATTTAACAATGCAGAGATTTCTCTTTCAGATCTCTCTAGTTCTTGTTCTATAGCTTTTCGTTCAGTGATATCCTCACAAATCGTAAGGTAAATATCTTCATTTTCTATTTTTAATAAATCTATATTCAATCGTGCAGTGTAAACACTTCCATTTTTCTTTTTCAATTTTGTCTCGAAACCACGGATCATTCCAGTATCTTTAATTATTTTCATTAATTCTTTACGATCGTTCAGATCAACATAAGTATTGACAATGTTAATTTTTCTTAATTCCTCATCACTGTAACCCGTAATTTCTCTCATTTTTTGATTTGAGGCAATTACCCGCCCCTCTTTAGTGGATAATCCAATTCCAATGGGAGAGTGATCAAAAAGAATACGATATTTTGCTTCTGATTCCTTTAATTTCTTCTCTGACAGTTTTTTTTCAGTTATATCTTGAGTGGTGGTTAACATTGCTGGATTTCCTTGATATGTGATCCAAGTAGTTGCACTTTCCATGTGTTTGATTTTTCCGGTCTTAGTAATTACTCGATAATATCCATCAGTTAATGCATCATCTGATCTTGTCATTATTTTTTGATTCTGTTCTAAGACAAGATCTCGATCTTCAGGGTGGATCACTTTAAGTATGTCTTTAATGGACCATCCAACCATTTCTTCTTGGAGATATTCCAATGTTTTTGCTCCTTGTTTATTTATGTATTGAATTCTATTATCCTGAAAAATGGTCATTCCATATAAAGATTGTTCAGCAATAGTTCTGAAATTCTTTTCAGACTCAAATATTTTTTGCTCTGCAATTTTTCTTTCAGTAATGTCTCTTGTGATTAAAAGAGCTTTTTTCTCATTATTTGTAGTATGAAAGGTTTGTCCTTTGACTTCTACCCATTTATAATCGCCCTCTTTAGTTTTTATTCTTGTTTCTACATTTCCTTCCCCAGATAAAAAACCATCTTTTAATAATTCAAGGGAGCTCTCTTTATCTTCTGGATGAACTAAATCAAAATTCTGCTTACCCAATAAATCTTCGTTAGAATATCCTAAACATCTTAAGTAAGTTGCCTCGTTAATAAACTCATATTCAAACTTCTCGTTAAGGACAGCTAGAAAATCGTTTGCGTTTTCAGTTATTAACCTATATTTCTCCTCGGATTCTGTTAATTTTTGCTCTATTATCTTTCGATCAGTGATATCCCTTGTGTTAACAATTATAGACTCTACACCATTATACTCAAACAAATTTGAGCCTATTGCCTCAACATATCTCCATTCTCCATTTTTATGTTTATATCGACATTCAACCCTTCCTATCTTTAAATCAGATCTAAGCCCTTCTGCTAACGTACGAATTACATGTGATTTGTCATCTGGATGTATGTAATCATAAGCCGATGTGTCAATCATTTCATTGGGAGAGTAGCCAAATATTCTTTCACATGAGGGACTTTGATAGAGGATTTTTCCGTCTGTGCTCATTATTGAAATGATGTCATAAGAGAAGTCAATCATCTTTCGGAAATTTTCCTCAGATTCTTTTAATTTTTGCTCCGCAATTTTCTTCTCTGTGATATCATTAGCAGTAACTAATATTCCATTGACATTTAATTTCTCGTCAAATAAAGGAATTCTATTAATATTAAACCAAAATTTTTTATTATCATCCAATTTCCAAGATTCAATTTTATTAAATACAGGTACTCCATTTTGTATTACTTGATTCTCAAGTTTATCGATAATTTTTGCTATATCTGCCAGTATGGGGATTTCTTGGCTATTTTTTCCGATTATATTATTCGGTGATTCATGATGAGTCAAATGTGCAAAGACTTCATTACAACCTAAATAATTTAAATCTAAATCTTTCCAATAAATAAATATAGGTATGTTATCAATGACGGTCTCCAGCATTCGCCTTGTTTTTTGTACTACAGTAATATCTTTTTTTGGTTGAATTAACTTCCAAAATCGAATTTCAGGCTCGATTTGGGTGATTTTTTTTAATCTCCTTTTGTCTTCCTCAATTTCCTTTAATCTCTTCTCAGCTTCTATTTGTTCAGTAAGATCTCTTAAAACTCCTATGTACCTAAGTTTACCATCGTCAATAACTTTATTCCCTTTTACCGAAACTGTGATATACTTTCCGGTCTTATGAAGTGCTCTATATTCAAAGGTAACAGCATCTAGAGAATTTAAGGATTTTCGAATTTTATTTCTAATTATCTTTAAATCCTTTGGATGTACATATTTCGAAAAATTTTTTCCAATAAGTTCTTCTGGTTTAAAACCAAACATTTCAAGAGTTTGAGGACTGATAAAAATAATAGTTCCTTGCTCATCCATTTCTACTAAGACATCAGACATATTAGATATTAAATTCTGAAATTTGTTTCCTGATTCCCTCAATCTTTGTTCTGCAATTATTTTATCTGTAATGTTCCTTCCAGTCAAGAAAGCTTTTCTATTCCCTTCTTTATCAATGAAAGTTTTTCCTCTTGATTCAATCCATAGCCATTTACCTTCTTTCGTTTTTATTCTTATGATGCTCTTATATTCTCCCGTTTTAAATCCAATTCTTGCACCCTCCATGGCTTTTTTAAGATCATCAGGATGGATAATGTCAATCCTAGCTTTGCCTAACAATTCTTCTTTGGAATATCCTAATACATCTTGATACACATCCTCATTGATATATTCATATTCGAATTTATCGTTAACAATCGCAAAAAGATCGTTACTATATTCAAGGAGGGATATTAATTTCTTATCACTTTCTTTCAGAAGTCTCTCTATTCGCTTGCGTTCAGTGATATCGCGACAGATTCCTATAAAAACATCTCGATCTTTCCATCTTCCCCTTGTTAATATCGCCTCAATATATATTTCCTTGTTGTCTTTAGTCACGAAGGGAGCCATTAAGGATTTTCTTTTTCCCTTTATCAATTCTCTTACTGTAGACATTGCTGTTTTTCTTTGTTCTGGAGGATGAAGATCCAACACGTTCATTCGTAATAATTCTTTTTCTGAGTATTTCAGTGCTTTTAAAACCGCAGTATTAACATTAATTATGTTCCCTTCTTTATCTAAAATGAATATGAAATCTTCGCTCGAATTCAGTAGCATCAGCACGTTTGCTTCTGATTCAACAGTCATTTCATCAATTAAATCCTTTGAAATCTTTTCCCTTTCCTTATTAGTAATCGGTTTCATTATGAATACTGCCTCATAATCTATAGAAAAAAAATATTTCCAGTATCAGATATATAAGAACTACTATTTATTTTTTAATAATTGTAGAATTTGAAAGTTAACAAATTGCTTTATTATATAATTTATTACAATTATTCAAATTCTTTTTCTTTCTTCTTTACGAAAATCTTCTTGAATTAGTTAAAAATAATTTATATCCTACTTCCTTAGCATAATATAATTTATTTAATGTATTATTAGGTATTAGGTTGTTTTTACCAAGATATGCCTTTATGAAATCGCAGTTCGTTAATTAATGTTGTCGCTTCGTGTGCAGGAACTTCTAGATACGCATAGAATTCATTTTGCCAGAATGCTTTTCCTGAAGTTGTTGATCTTATATCTTCGGCAAAATCCATTGAGTTTCTCACTGGTAATAAAACCTCAATGATGGTTTGATATTCATCTTCTTGATCAACACTATTTATTTTCGCAGAATATTTCGATAGTAATGATAGAGTATTCTTAACATGATTGGGGGGTAATTGGATAAAAGTATGATAAATGGGTTCCAATAATATAACTTCGCTTTCGTTCAAGCCTTTTTTAATGGCCTCGTAAAACATCGAAGATAATTCTGTAAATAGTTTTTCCTCTTCGAGGTTTTTTATGATTATATTATCAATCGTTAACTTAATTTCCGTTAAATTTTCTCCACACAATGGCCCGTTCAAGTGAATATTTTCGATAATTTTCAAGATCATTTCTTTCTGTGAAGCAGTTAACTCTGTATGTCCTCGATAAATTAAAATATTTTGATCCTCGTCGCATTTCCAAAAGTGGTCGATTTCCTTATCCGACAACGTAGTTTTTTCCTTCAAATCTTTTTTTAAATTTGAATGAGTTTTAATCAAACCATAATCATGGGAGAGAAAAAACCGTGATGTGATTTTATCAAGCCGTTCAATTTTAATTCCTAGTACACTTTCACTGTTCTGACTTTCAACAGTAATTATTGAAGATTCTCCCCTACACGATTCCTTGAAAACCGCACGAGGATTTGAAATGGATACCTTTGTTCCTCGTTTTTCGATTTCATTAGCTGATACTTCAAGATGTAATGGTCCCGTTCCAGACAATAGAAACTCACCATTTTCTTCTTTAATTTCGAATCGTAAATTCGGATCTTCAATCAACAAGTTCTTAACAAGTTCTTTCATCTTATCTAAATCCCTTAAATATTCGGGTTCGATAGACACGGTAACTACAGGATTAGAAACATATTTAACGCTTTCAAATGGAATCATTTTATCCATTGAATCGCTATCTATAATTGTTTCTCCACTTTTGATCGCTTTAAGACCTTCGATAGCGACAATATTTCCAACGGGAATCTCCTCAACTTGCTCTCTTCTCTGTCCCATAAATAAAGCTATTTTTTGAATTACGTTGTCGTTATTTTCATTTAAAAGGAATACAGAGCGTTTTTTAGTACAATTTCCCGAAAAAATTCTTCCAGTTGCCACGAGGCGTTGCTTATCAGCTTGAACTTTACTTATACATATTGTTAAAGGTCCATTAAGATCACAATTTATCATCGCTTTTCCTACATCTGAATCTATATCTCCCCCCCAAATCTTCTCAATTCTGTATTTCTGAGCGGTTTTTGGATTTGGTAAATGATCAACAACCATCTCAAGGATAGCTTCATGAATCGGGAAATAGATAGATAAATCTGAATAGGTTTCTTTAGAATAAGTTTCTTTATTATATCTTTCTCTGATATCCTTGAATTTTATAGTGCTCTTATCTAAAATTCTCGATGTGAAACCCCATTTATGAAGTGCGCTGCCAAAAGCAACATTTCCTTCAGCGGGTGATACTTTCCACTTGTTATTAAAAGGAGGATCAGCATATCTTTCAATAAGATTGTTAAAATCGTTGATTATTCTCGTATACTTTTTCCTAATTTGATAATCAGTGAGTTTTAACTCTCTTATAAGGCGATCTACTTTATTAATATAAAGAACAGGTTTAACGCCTTCCTGCAACGCCTGCTTTATAACAGTTTCAGATTGAGCAATGATCTCTTCAACAGCATCTACAACGACAACAACCCCATCTATTAATCTCAAGGCACGAGTTACTTTTCCACTAAAATCTAAATGCCCCGGGGTGTCTACAAGATTTATTAAGAAAGGTTCGTGTCCTTCTAGAGTCTTTTCATAATACAAGGAAATATTAGTCGATTTCATAGTGATACCGCGTTGTTGCTCCTCGTCTAAATAATCTAAAGCTCGCGCCTCACCTGCCAAATCCGGAGATAAAAATCCAGCCTCGCTTAAAAGAGAATCTGAGAGGGTAGTTTTACCGTGATCAATATGTCCAACGAAACCTATATTCCTAATTTGAGGGATATTTTTCATTAAATCCAATATTTCAGAAATCTCTTTTCGACGAGGCATCTTTCTTATCAATCGATTAATTATTTTTATAGCTATATTGAAAATTCATGAGTTATTTGATTAAAATTTTGTGATATAATTAGGAGGGAAGCCCTCCTACTTTTTTGGATGATTCTTCAATACTCAAGATCTTCTTCATCGCTCATTTGAGCACAATTAGCTCAATTGAGCCTCAGTTGGGTCAGAGCTCTCCTAAGAATCATTTCCCAGGTTTATAAATTAACTTCACCATCTATTCGAACAATCCTACCGTCAACATGTAGCCTTTTTTCATAGAAAAGTTCAATTGCTTTTGGAAAAGCTTTATGCTCCCATTCTAATATTCTTGGACCTAAAGTCTCTTTTGTATCAGTATCATAAACTGGAACAGCTTTCTGTATTATAATCGGGCCATGATCCTCTTCTGGGTCAACAAAATGAACCGTTACACCAGAAACTTTTACACCATAGGCAAGAGCATCCTCGTGTGCGTGCATTCCCTTAAAAGAGGGCAGTAGAGCAGGGTGAATATTCATCACGTTTCCATTGAAATGGTTTATAAACATTTTACTTACAAAACGCATGTATCCAACAAGAACAACAAGCTCGCAGTTATATTCTTCGAGGATGTCAATCAATTTTTGGTCAAACTCTTCTCGAGTACCCTCATGCTTATCAGATTCTATTAAAACGGTAGGGATTTCGTGGTTCTTTGCTCGTTCCATGCAATATTTACCTGGTTTGTTGCATATTAAAACCTCAACTGTCGCTTTATCTTTCAAAATTCCCGTTTCTGTTGACTGGACTATTGCCTCAAAATTCGAACCAGAACCAGAAGCTATAGCACCAATTTTTAGTTTGTTCATATTCAACCTAATTTTATCTTAAAGAAAAACTTTTTTCATTTTTCATCAAATTTAGGTTTCAATTTCAGTACTAGGTAATAAAACATTAAAATCCCATATAACCAACATATTTGAGGATATAAAGTTATAGGATATCCATTAAAATAAAATAGTGCGGGATTCCATGTATAAGCAATAAAAGTCCAAGCATTATTAGAAACGGCACCTATCTCAACTATAATCTCTTGAATCTGTCCATATACTATCAAAATAACGAGTTCTCTTATATTGAGCTCGTTAAACTGTGGAGATTTGCAAAGTAACCGAACTAATGAATATCCTATCAAAAAAAGACCTCCATCCCATAGAGTATGAGACACCATAAAGATTAAATAGTGATAAGGGTATGGTCGTATGGTTGTTAGAGTTACAAAGAAAGTGGTTTCATAGCTGCCAATAAACATTGGGATTTCCCATGTAAGACCGATTGCTGCCCCAATCCAAAAGATGTACCATGAGAATTTGGTTATTTTTTTTGTTCGGTATAACAGATATACTAAAATTGGAGCCGAAAATCCAATTACAAGGTCTAATTGGTAAAATATGTACTGCAAACTTGACATGAATTTGTAAATTTTCTTTTTTAAAAAAAATTTATCGAAAATATAAAGAATGACACTATTATCAATAATAAATTTCAATGCGATTCTTATTCCTTGGAATAATCAAAAGGTTTTTATTTGACAACTATATATTTAACTTAGAAATTTAGAAATTATTCATTCTAAAAATAATTCTCTTAGGTTATTATTAAGAGATTGAAATTCTATTTGTTCGATAACAGCATTTAGCATCAATTAAGATATATTCACATGGATATTAATTTAAAAATGTAAGAATAATAAACTTGGTAATTCGATACTAAAAGAGAATTACCTAAATATATATATTAAATCTGAATAGTCATGTCGTTTGAAACTGAATTGGAGAAGATAAAGGAAGAGATTGTATCGCTCCTTCCACCAGATATAAAGGTGCAGAGTATTGAATTTGAAGGTCCAGAAATTGCGGTTTATTCTGAGAATTCTAACTTGGATATAATTGAGAGTAGTAATGTTCTAAAGGATTTAGCAAAAACTATGCGGAAAAGAGTTGTTTTTCGCTGGAACGTAGAAAAAAGGAAGGATCCTATAGAAACTGAAGAATATATAAAAAATCTCGTTGGCGAGGAAGCGGAGATTTCTAGTATCGAATTTGATCACACGCGTGGAGAAGTGATAATTTCAAGCGGAAAACCTGGTTTGGTCATTGGAAAAAAAGGTATTAACTTACAAGAAATAAGGACCAATACATTTTGGCAACCCAAAACGATTAGAACACCACCCTTAGATTCTCGAACCATATCTTTAATAAGACAGATGCTTTCACAAGAGAGAAAAACACAAAAAGATATTTTGTTAAGGATTGGGAAGAGAATACATAGACCCGCTCTTTTTAACGATTTAGATATCAGAATGACTTCGCTAGGAGGTTTCCGGGAAGTAGGAAGATCGTGCATTTTAATGCAAACACGGGATAGCAGCATCTTGATCGATTGTGGTCTTAATGTAGGGAATCCAAGAGATAGATTTCCTTTCTTTGATGTTCCAGAATTTTCCGTAAGAGATCTTGATGCTATCATTATCTCCCATGCGCATTTAGATCATTGTGGTTTGGTACCGTTTCTGTTTAAATACGGATATAGAGGACCAGTCTACACTACATTGCCCACGAGAAATTTATCTACTATGCTTCAATTAGATTTTGTCCAGATATCTGAAAAAGAAGGGATCTATCCTCCATATTCAAAAAGAGATGTGAAAACGACCGTTCTTCATACAATTCCTCTATCATGGGGTAAAGTTACTGATATTGCACCAGATGTTAAATTAACCCTACATAACAGCGGTCATATATTAGGATCTTCAATAGTACATTTACATTTTGGTAAGGGAGGTTACAATTTTGTTTATACAGGAGATTTTAAATATCAAAAAACTCGTTTGTTAGAAAAAGCAGCTGTCAAGTTTCCAAGAGTTGAAAGCTTACTCATTGAATCTACATATGGTGGTTCACAAGATAGAATCCCTAGCAGGCAAGAATCGGAAAAAGAACTCAGGCAAATATTGACAACTACAATTAAACGAGGAGGAAAAATTTTAATCCCTGTACTAGCAGTAGGGAGAGCACAAGAACTTATTATTGTTTTAGAAGAATTAATTTCGAAAGGAATAATTGATAAGGTTCCAGTTTTCATAGATGGTTTAATAAGTGAAGCTACTGCCATTCATACGGCTAATCCTGATTTTCTTAGTAGCGATTTGAGAGAGAAAATACTGCATCAAGGAAAAAATCCTTTCTTGAGCGAATTCTTCACGACAGTTACTTCTCAAGAGGAAAGAATGGATATTATCAAAGGTGGGCCATGCATTATCATGGCAACAAGCGGAATGTTAATTGGAGGTCCATCTGTTCAATATTTAAGAGGGATTGCTCAAGATAGAGATAGTTCTTTAATTTTCGTCTCTTATCAAGTATCTGGTACTTTAGGTAACAGAATTCAGCGTGGTTTTAAGGAATTTCAATATGTTGATGCAAAAGGAAGAACCCAACTTGTAAAATTAGGACTAAATGTCTTCACGTTAGAAGGATTCAGTGGACATTCCTCAAGAAGTCAGATATCTCAATTTTTAAGGCGTATAACTCCTAGACCTAAGCTAATTATAACCTGTCACGGCGAAGAAAGTAAGTGCGTCAGCTTATCAACCATGATACATAAGAAGCTTAAGAAAGCCACGAAGTCACCTAGGAATAGAGAAACAGTCTTATTAAAATAGAATTAATTGAGTTATTATATATCTCTTTTTATATTTATATTAAATTTTAGATGGAATCATGTTATATCTTAAAAATGATAATTGTTATACTAGTATATAAAAAAATCATTTGCTTATCAATCATGAATTAAAAGAAGAATCTCTCAAAAATCGAGAAATAAATTTAGAGATTATAAAAAAATAGAGGTTATTGAAACATTCAAATTAATCAATTATCTCCTCAAAAAATCTACGATAATTTCTTGAATAATAAAATTTCTAAAAAGGAAGCTTTCGAACAATTCATTTCAGTTTTCGAATATTCTAGTTCCATGTTGGATAGAGTCAAATGCCTAGAATTATTTGAAATAATGGATTATAAAAATAATGCCATTTTTTTCAAAAAAATTTATAAAATTTACGAATATTCATTAATTTCTGATGATAATTGGATTGTTAGGATAACTGCAGCAAAAAATCTTATCCAAAATTTTAATAAAGAGAGTTTACTACCTCTAAAATGGGCTATACAACATGATAAATCTCCATTCGTTTTAAAAACATTAATAAAGCTCTTAAATGATGTTAAACATCAAGAGTTCAATGATTTACTCGAGGATATGTATTTAAGATTAGAAAACATTTATGGAGTCGTTTCAGAAGAAGCATTTTTCTTATTCGAGTTGGAGTTAATCCATGCTGAAAATGAAAAGGAACATGACACAAAAATAGGATTTATTAATCGAAATAAAATGGGATCAATAGACGAAACGCTTTTTGGTGACGGGATTCGGATTATGATAAATAATAATCATGTGGTAGCATTAAACCTTTCAGGTTGGATGAAAGAAGAGATCCCCTCAACAATAAGTTCTTTATCAAGATTAAAGCATCTCAATCTAAAAAAAACGGGATTTGAAGAAATACCAAGCTTTATATATTCTTTTCCTCTGTTAGAAACACTTTATTTGGATAAAAATAAATTAACATCGATTCCAAATCTATCAAACTATTTAAAATATCTGAAAAAGTTGAGTTTAAAAGGGAATCCAATTGATAAAATTCCAGACTGGTTAATTGTTTTTTCAGAAAAAATGCTTTCCTATAAATATATTGAAGAAGGTGTTAAAGAGGAAGAAGCTCCAATCTTGGGTTTACTAGAAATTTTAATTGGAGAAAAACTGAAAAAAGCAGATAAAAAGAAAGAGTGGGTCGTGTATTGCAAAGCTTGGCTTTATCGCTTGTGTTATTGTTGTGGTGCAAGATACTATACGATAAATGAAAAAGGGCATGTTTTAGGTATCTATTTAAGCGTTAGAGAAAATTTCTATCAAAAATCATTTCCAGAACACATAAACTCATTAAAATTCCTAAAAGAATATTGTTAACATGGTTTTTGAGGAGAATAAACATTTTTCTTTTTTCGATTAAGAAACCTTTTTTTTTCTCAATTAATTTATACCTTTAAACAATACTCTTAGAAATTAAATCCTAGGAGTTATTTCTAAAATTCACATTTGGTATCTAGCAGATGGAAATTAAATCAAAAATATCGCAAGCAGCACAAAAAATCAAGTTGAGAGACCACTCAACAACGATTATTAGACGGATCGTTCAAATTACTGCTTTTTTCTTTATAAATTATATCATCTTAGAATTTATCTTTACTATAAATTTATTAGCAGTTGAAGGAATTATAAAAGTTGTTCCTGTTTTAAATTCGCCAAGGAATCCGCTCTCAAGAGGAGGAGGAATCTTGGAGTATATATTCTTTTCTCTTGCAGAGGGTACATTTCCAATTCTTTTAATTGCGATTTTGCTCTTAATTCTATTGTTTACAAATAGATTTTTTTGCGGATGGATCTGTCCTATTGGTACGATTCAAGATGGATGTGCTGCGATACCTGTTAAGAATAAAAAAGAAGTTAGAAAAGAAACACATGAAAAATTGATAAAAATAAAATATGTTCCAGTTATTATTTTAATACTTCTTTTAGTTCCTTTATGTATTGCAAAATCTATTGATATTAATTTTTATATCAGTTATAGGGAGGGATTAGGTGCCCTTTCTCAAAAACCGTTTGGATATTTCTCGCTTTCTGAATACATTTTTGTATTTTTTCCTGAAATCATGAATGAAATATGGATATCTGCTACATTAATGCCCTTATTTTCTAATCTTTTTAGGTTAATAATATTTATTTTCTATATTGTCGTGATAATAGCTTCAATTTGGTACCCTCGTGTTTATTGCAGGTATTTATGTCCTTTTGGAGCTGTAGCGTCAGCAATTAGCCCATATTCATTCTTAAAACTATCACGAAGTCCTGTTAAGTGCGTAGGCAGGGCAGAATGTGGGATCTGCGAGCGAGTTTGTCCAAAACAAGTAAGAATATTAGATGAACCTTTTGAGTTTTTCACGGGTCATGGTGAATGTAATTTCTGTTTGAAATGTCAAGAAGCATGCCCTTACAAAGCTATTGACATCAAGTTTGGATGATTTTAAATATTAATCCAGGAAAATTATGAACCAAAAAAAGATTGAACAAGTACGAGCATACTTGAAAAGAGATGCGGATGTTGGAAAGAGAGGAATTCTCGATTCTGAAGCTATTAGGCGTGTTAAGGAAGAAGAGGATGAAAAATTATACGAAGATATAAGACCAGCATTTTTTAGGGATGTTGATCGAATCGTACATTCCAAAGCGTACGCTCGATATATTGATAAAACTCAAGTTTTTTTCGAAATAAATAACGCAAATATCACGCATAGGTCCTTACATGTGATCTTAGTTTCGAGGATAAGCAGGCAAATTGGTCGGGTTCTACAGTTAAACACGGATTTGATAGAGGCAATTGCTTTAGGACACGATATAGGTCATTCGCCGTTTGGACACCTTGGAGAGCAAATTCTAGACGAAATAACTGAGGATCATGGTTTTGGTAGATATTCTCACAACGCTCAGAGCGTTAGATGGCTCACCTATCTTGAGAAAAGATTCCCAAAAAAACCTGCAGAAGGTCTTAATTTAACA
>Ga0180433_10002295_pt1 | contig 29760 bp, 23 predicted proteins | sample SS_ome_8_FD_132980 | JGI IMG/M metagenome (GOLD analysis project Ga0180433, IMG submission 132980) | Hypersaline lake sediment archaeal communities from the Salton Sea, California, USA - SS_1_D_1 metaG | ecosystem: Environmental > Aquatic > Non-marine Saline and Alkaline > Hypersaline >... | reverse complement strand
TTCTCAATATGCTCTCTACTCAACAGAAAAAAACATATTCCATTTGCATGCTTTCCGGGTGAGTCTTACCGCGCAATACTCATGATGAACGTATTCGCCGAATCACATAATCGTACTCCAGCGACCGCTTCTTCTCGAGCTCCTTCATCAGCTCGGTGATCACCCGGTTTTCACGGCAGTCGATGCCGTGCTTCTTCCCTATATCGGCGACATAGCGGTTCATATAATCGATCTCGGTTGGGTTGCCGTGATGAATATCCTGCCACATCGAGGACTTCACCTCCCTGTGCTGCAGAACCATAACAAAAAAAATTATCCTCCGGAAGAGATAATTGGGCAGATAGAGCGCTCTCAGCATGAGCTTCTTCATCGGCGAGAGCGGCCTCCCCTCTTCCAGCTCGCGGATATAGATGGGATCGGCGAGCCATCTGAAGTCTATCCGCTCCTTCAGCTTCTCGATGAGAATGCCCTCCTTCTCGGCAACAACAACCACTTCCGAGATTATCTTAAAACAGGTGGGGAGGAAGTTTTTATCGGAGAGGAGCTCGCCAACGGTCTTGTCGAAGATCGCGCAATTCGCATTTACAAAACAATTGACGAGAAGCTTGCTCCAGAGATGGCCATATATGTTATTGCTTATGTGTGTGGTGAAGACATCGTTCAGAAGATTCCGCACCGCGATGAGCCGTTCATCCTCGCTTCCGTCGAGGTAGCCAACGTGAAACTCCAGTGTCGGTGAGGTGATACTGAGGCGGCCGCCGCCGTGATTGATGACGGCCCAGGCGATAACGCATCCAACGACATTCCGCTCCGGTATTATCGTCTTAATATAATCCTCATTGATGCCGTTCTGAAGAGAAACGACAACGCCGTCTTTCGCGAGATGTGGCTTGAGATCTTCAACCGCCTTCGCGGTATCGTACGACTTCACTGCCAGCAGGATGATGTCATATTTCTCTTTTGCCGGGATACGGAGATGTATCGGGATATCGTTGACATCCATATCACAGCCGTACCCCTCTATGTGAATACCGTTTCGGGAAATTGCATCGACGAGATCACGATTGATGTCAACCGTGATAAGAGAATGACCCTTCGAAAGTAACCGCGCCGTGACAACACCACCGATGCCGCCGCACCCCAGCACGAGTATCTTCATAAGCCCCTCCTCATCTCAGGCTGCTGTAGAGCCGAAACACTCGCGTATTCCGACACCGATCCCCCCTCAGGGTGAATGCGTCGGCGAAAAAGTCAAGATAAATCAAATAATCAGCAGCACATTTTTTTATCCGCTCGATTAAACCGGCGGAGGAGAGGATTCGATCGATTCAGCTTTTGATGATTTTACTCACCCGTTTGCTCGAAATCCTCTTTCAGCTTTGCCTTCATGATCTTCCCCACAGGAGTCATCGGGAGACTCTCGCGAAAAACGACCTGCTTGGGCACTTTATAGTCAGCCAGGTGCTCCTTGCAATAGGAGATGATCTCCTCCCCGGTTGGCGTTTCGCCCGGTTTCGGAACGATATAGTATCTGCCGATTTCACCGAGCACCGGATCCGAGACGCCGATACCTGCCACCATGGAGACTTTCGGATGCTTTGAGAGCAGATTCTCAACCTCAACGGGATAGACATTGAATCCACCCTGAATGTACATCTCCTTCTTGCGACCCATCAGGATGATATATCCCTCTTCATCGAGATACCCCATGTCGCCGGTGTGCAGCCAGCCATCCTTATCGAAGGCCTCCGCCGTCTCCTCCGGCATACGAAAATAGCCGCGGCAGACCGCATCTCCCTTGAAATGGAGCTCGCCGGTTTCACCGGTGGGGAGCTCCTTGCCCTCATCGTCGACTACTTTGACCTTGAAATCGCCAATGGGCTTCCCGATGGAGCGGACAGTCTGCTCGAAGGTGCTTCCCCAGGGGCTCAGAACGAGCGCACCGGAAGATTCGCTGAGCCCGTAGAGGTTCATCACCGTTGCATTGGGAAATGTTTCTTTCATCTGCGTGAGGAGCGCCGGCTCCACATTTGATCCGCCCACAATCGCAATTCGTATTCTGCTCGTATCCAGATCCTTTATTCCCGGTGTCATGAAGAGGAGCGTGTACAGGGTGGGCACAAAACCGATAACCGTCGGCTGGTAGGTGCTCCACTGCTGAACCATATCGTTCATGTCCGGTATCGCTATGAGGACAATGGGCTTCATGCCGAGGAGGCAGGTGAGCACCCCGCAGGTGATGCCGCCCACGTGATTCAGGGGCAGAACAAGGAGCATGAGATCATCATCCTGAAACCTGCTGTGCTCCGCCTGCGCCCTCGCTGAGGCGAGCTGGCTCTTGTGCGATATGGCCGCACCCTTCGGCTTTCCCGTCGTCCCGGAGGTGTAGATGATTATCATGAGGTCATCGGGCTTCACGTCCCCCTTTGCCTTATTGAGCGCTTTTTCATCAATATCGCTCTTCAGGAGATCATCGAAGGTGTGGCTCCCGCTGAATCCCTCGCCGCCGATGAATATAAAGTCCTTTACCGATGGTATCTTCTCCCGAAAACCATCGAAGAACTTCACATAATCCATGTCCAGCAGGCTCGTGAGGGTCATTACTCCCCGGGCTTCGCTCTGATTGAGCATATAATCCAGCTCCATATCGCGATACCGGACATTGAGCGCAACGATGGTCACCCCGATCTTTGCCGCAGCGAAATAGGTATACAGCCATTCAGGCTGGACGAGCCCGATGATTCCGAGGCGATCCCCCTTTTTAAAACCGAGCTTCAGGAGACCCGATGCGACCCGATCGGATCGCTCGTCGACCTCCCTGAAGCTAATCTCGGTGCCCCGAAAGATATACATTCTGCTGTCCCCCTGACTGGCGGCAGCATCTTCCATGGCTTTCCCGATGGTCTTTGATTGCAACACATCTCCCATAGCGAACCTCCCCCTTTTTTTATTCTCAATAAATCGAATGAATGATGGTTTGCAGAATGATTCTTACATGAAGAACAGAAATATTCAAGAACAACGGCTAAAAAAATAATTTTTTTCTTGACTATATACTTTATATATATATAAAGTATATATAAGTTTGGCGGTAAATAATGTCCATCAAATATGCAATTCTCGGCCTCCTGCACTACAGGGATATGCACGGCTATAAAATTAAGGAACACATCGAGCGGAACTTCGGCTTCATGTGGTCCATTAACTACGGCCAGATATACCCGAACCTGAAAAACCTTGAAGACGAAGGACTCATCTCAATGTCCGAGATAAACAATGTCGGCGAGAAGGGGCCAAGCAGGAAGCAGTACTCAATAACTGATGACGGGAAAGCCGAATTCCGGCGCTGGCTTGAGAAATCACCCGAAAGAGGTATACTTCTGCGAGATCCCTTTCTCACCCGCTTTGTCTTCTTCGGTTTCGGGAGCAGAGAACGCGCCCTGGAGCTCATCGATGAGCAGATTGAGCTTTACGAGGAGCAGCTCGATTATCGCTACGAAAACAGGAAACACTGGGAAAAGTACAGCATGTACGTAAAGCTTATCGCCGATCTCGGTGTGGATTTTAACGAGATGGTGCTCAACTGGCTGAAAAGAGCAAAGGAAGAGATTCTCGAACATACGGAAGAGGAAAAAACCATCAGCACGCTGTAGTTCATAGAGATAACCGTGAAGGGACCTGTTTCCTTTTGCTTGAGAAAGAGGAGGAGTTTATGTACACAATGAGAGCGTTCAGTTGTGCACGTGTTGTAACCGCAATCCTTATATTCGTGACACTATTCCTCGCCTGCGCAGACAAAGAAAAAATTGACACCACTCCCTGTGATACATTAATCGTTCAGCACTATAAAGAGTACATCGGAGAGCCCCGGGTGGAGAAGATCTCCGAACATGTCTGGGTTGCCATCAGCTACGATACCGCCCATACCGCTCTTATACATACCGGTTCGGGATATGTTATCGTTGATACGGCGATGAACCCGAAGAGGGGAATGAATGCAAAGAAAGCCCTTCTGGCCAAAGTTCCCAGAGCCCCCCTCAGAGCAATCATATACACGCACAGCCATATCGATCACTGCGGCGGGACAACATCTTTTATCGAGAAGGGAGTCCCCATATGGGCAACCGATAAGTTTGCCGATCACTTCGTCAAGCAGTATCAGCTCTTTGTGCCCATTGAGTCCCTTCGTGCGCGACGGCAGTTTGCGGCACATTTATCTCTCGAGGATATACCCAGCACCGGCATCGGGGCACGTCTTGACATGCACACCCCCTTTGAAGAGGGGGGTCTCGGAATGATATACCCGACACACACCTTTTCCGGGAAAAAAATGCTGACTATCGACGGTCTTGACATCGAGATGATTGAGGCCCCCGGCGAGTCGCACGATCATCTCATCGTATGGATTCCGGCCGATAAGACCCTGATTGCGGGAGATAATTTCTACTGGGCATTTCCGAACCTCTATACCCTCCGCGGCACCAGTCCACGGAAAGTCAGTCACTGGTTCAACAGCGTTGACATAATGCGGAGAAAGGAGGCAGAGCATCTGGTTCCCATGCACACGAAACCTATTCACGGCAAGAAGGAGATAGCCGAGGCCCTCACCAATTACCGTGATGCAATACAGTGGATCAGAGATGAAGTGGTACGAGGGGCAAATCGAGGGGAAGATATAGACACCCTTGCCGAACGAATACATCTCCCCGAGCATCTCGCAAAACACCACTATAACAAGGAGTTCAGAGGCCAGATTGACTGGTGTGTACGGTCAATATACACGAACAATCTGGGATGGTACGACGGAAGACCTGATAAATTATACACCCATCCGGTAAAAGAGATAGCGAAACGGGAAGTGGAGCTTCTCGGCGGAACTGACAGGATCATGGAGCTCGCTGACGAGGCTTTCAAGAAGGGCGATGAGCGATGGGCAATTCATCTGCTTGTCAAGCTTCAGGACAGCGGCATTGAATCGGATGACCTCAAAGAGAAGCTCGCACAGTGCTACGAAAGCCTGGGCAGAAAGACCTGTAATTTCGACGGGCGATCCTATCTCATGGAATCCGCCTATGAGCTCAGAGAAGGCATGCCTGAAGTAAAACAGGCAAAGATAAATGAAGAGATGGCCCTGGGAATGCCTCTCGAGCAGATGTTTAACGTAATGGCAACACGGCTGAATCCCGAGAAAGCCATGGATGTTCATGAATCGGTGTTCTTTGTCTTTCCCGATGAGAAGAAGCGATTCATCGTCACCATCCGGAGAGGTATCGCTGAGATTGTTGCCGGCGAACCGCTGCCCGGTACGCCGAAACCCATCGCCACTCTGACCGTTGATTCCAAAACCTATCGGAAAATGGCGCTGAAGATGATAAGCCCCATTTCGGCAATTGCCTCCGGGAAGCTCAAGGTTTCAGGGAGCTGGATTGGATTTTTAACTTTTTTCAGAAAGTTTCAGCAGTAGCTAAAGAAGCAAAAGAGCATTAGGTGTCTCTTAATCTCTATAATGGGGAGGTTCTATGGAGTTCAGCGGCATTACTCTGGTAACCGGTGCAGCAGGCTTCATGGGAAGTCACGTTGTTGAACATCTGGTCAAAAGAGGAGTCAGAGTCAGAGCAACCTCGAGACCGCGCAAGGATATCTCCTTTTTCGAAAAGCTCGGCGTGGAATATGTTGCTGCCGATCTCACCAGACCGGACACCCTTCCTCCTCTCTTCGAGAACGGTGTGGATCGTGTCTTTCATCTCGGCGCAATATGCAATTTTTCAACGCCGTACAAGAAACTCTATCCTACCAATGTCCTCGGCGTGGATCATATGACAGAACTCGCTCTGAAAGCAAAGGTTAAGCGATTCGTACACGTTACTTCGACGAGCGTTTACGGCTATTATCAGGGAACGCCCTTTACCGAGCAGAGCGAGCGCAATCCGCAGGACGATTACGGCCGGAGCAAGCGGGATGGGGAGAATATCCTCTTTCAGCGCATCAGTGAGGGGCTCCCGGCAACGCTCGTCCGTCCCTGCACGGTGTACGGCCCGCGCTGCAACGATGGTGCCGGAAAGGCATTCTCTCGTCAATCATCAATTGCCGCAATACCGGGGAGCGGAACGCAGATCCTCTCCAACATCCGTGCAGAGGATGTCGCCGCTGCAATAGAGCATCTCTCGCGCCTCGATACGGCAGTCGGTGAGATCTATAATCTCGCCGATGAATCGAATCCGACACTCGAAGAAGCTCTGAAGCTCGCCGCGGAAACCTATAATACGAGTGTACCGAAGCTCCATCTCCCTCTGTGGCTTGTCAAGGCGACGGCCCGTATTGACGGATTCGTATCAGGGCTTCGCGGGAAAATACCCGATCTGGAGTACGACGCGGTAAAATATCTCTACCGAGATTATGTCATTGACATAAGCAAGGTGAAACAAAGCGGATTTACGTTCACCTACCCGGACTTTCGCGAGTCGATGAAACAGATGGGTGAATGGTACAGGAGCAACCGGTAACGAGTGGAAAGTGACGGGTGAAAGTTATTCATCCGTTTCCCGTATGTCCTTATTACGGGCAACGAAATAAAATCAGATAATACAGGGGGGTACAATGAATGAGGTAATCGTCATAACAGGATTAGCGCAGGGAATGGGCAGGGAGGTCGCAAAGCTCCTTGCGGAATCCGGCGATTCGGTAGCTGGCTTCGACATAGATAAAGATGGTATAGCCAGCCTGAACAAGGAGTTGCAGGATATCGGCGGCGATCATCTTCTGACCACGCTGGATATAACCGACCGGAAGGGAATAAAGAAATTCAGTGATCAGGTGCTGAAGAAGTACGGAAAGGTAGATACGGTTCTCTCAAATGTGGGAAACGGCTTTTTCGGACCATTCGAGGAGGTTGACCTTGAAAAGGGCCTGAAGAATCTGGAGATGAACGTTATTGGAGCAGCCGCAATATTTCAGGCATTCATTCCCGCAATGAGAGAAAAGGGCTATGGCAAGCTGATCGCAATGTCCTCTCTGGTCGGTGTGATACCCTTTCCCTTTGAGTCAATCTACTCTGCATCGAAGTTTGCCCTCGAGGGACTCGTATTGTCCATGCGATATGAGCTTGAGCCCTTCGGCATTAGGGTCGCATTAATCGAGCCCGCACAGGTCTCGACCGATTTTGCAGCGAAAATACACAAGCTCCCCCCGGAGAAATCCCCCTATAGAGAGCGGGCCAATAGATTCATAATCAGGGATGAAGAGCTTATAAAGACAGCAACAACTCCAATTGAGGCATCAAAGCAAATCGTTAAGGTTATAAAGAAGAGGAAACCGAAAATTCACAATCAGGTGGACTTCATGAGTACCTTCTTCCTCTTTCTCAACAGGTTTTTACCAAGACGTATAAGGGATGCTATTCTATTGAGCCATATGGACATCAAGGTCAAAAAGGGGAAGTAGTTATCCTGTAATTCTGTCAAATTTTTATCACGCATACGTGAATTATGTGCTTATATTATTAGTTAAGGAACATCGGAAAATGCGATTCATTAAAACACACTCATTGCATGAGAGTGTGAAAGGGAGTGATTTATGAAAACAAAAACTATTTCTCCTGACACCGTTGCTAATCTTCGGGTGAAGCGACTGCGTGAGCGCATCATCAATGCGCCGCAGGAGGTCTGCATCGAGCGTGCTCGCCATCTAACCGAATCCATGTCCGAAAACTGGAACAAGCATCCGCTCACCCGAATGAGCATCGCCTTCGAGAACATACTGAATAAAATAAGCATTATAATCAGAGATGATGAGCTCATCGTGGGATGCAGAACGAGCAAGCTGAAGGGAGCGCCGCTCTTCCCTGAAAACAAATCCCGCTGGATTGAGGGGGATGTTGACAATTTCGATCACCGGGTCGTGCAGCGAGCGCTCATCTCCGAGGACGAGAAGCGTGAGCTTGTTGAGGAGATACTCCCCTTCTGGAAGGGAAAAACCGTTGAGGAGTATTTCGAGGAGCTTCTTCCCGAAGACGTCTACGATGATATGGATAAGTATATCTTCACCATCATGCTTGAGATAACCTACGGCATCGGCCATTTTACCATGGACTACGAGAGAATCCTTGCGAAGGGGTTGTCCGGCATTATCACGGATGCGAGGGAGCGATATAACAGCCTGAGCGATAACGAGAAAAAAGGCGAAAAAGGGCTCTTCTACGATGCCGCCATTCGCTCAATGGAAGCATCGATACGCTTCGCCCATCGATACGCCGAACGCGCCGAGGAGATGGCCGCCGCGGAGAGCAATACGAGAAGGGCTGAAGAGTTGAACGAGATTGCCCGTGTCTGCAGACGGGTGCCCGAATATCCACCTGAGAACTTTCATGAGGCAGTGCAGAGCGTTTATTTTATCCACCTTCTTTCCCAGATCGAATCCGGGGGTAACTCCATCTCCCTTGGTCGCATCGATCAATACCTCTACCCCCTTTATCAGCGGGAGAGAGAAGCGGGGAACATCACCGTCGAGCAGGCACGGGAGCTGATAGGGCTCCTCTTTCTGAAGACGAATGAGTTGTGGAACGTGCTCGAGGAAGCCTTTATCGCCGGTGGCGAAGGAACGGAAGGGAAAACCACACAGAATGTCGTCGTCGGCGGCGTTGACCCCGATGGCAAAGACGCCACGAACGAGCTCAGCTTTATCGTACTGGATGCCTATGCGGAAATCAGAACGGTACAGCCGAACTTCGGCGTCCGGCTCAGCGGGAAGGCGCCCGATGAGTTCTTCGAGAAGGCGGTTGAGTATGCCCGTGACGGCGTCCTGATGCATTTCTTCAATGACGATACCATTGTGCAATCACTGACCGATGCAGGGCACACCTTAGCGGATGCCCGCAATTACGGCGTGGTTGGATGCCTCGAGCCCAACGCACAGGGAAAGACCTTCGGATCAACCTTTGCCGTTCAGCTCAACGGAATGAAGTTTCTGGAGTTCGCTCTGAACAACGGCGAAGACACCATTTTTGGCTTCCAATCGGGAATTGAAACAGGAGATCCCGCATCCTTCATCTCCTTTGACGATGTCTGGAAAGCCTACGACAGACAGCTCACCCATTTTATCGGTCAGATGAAAAAGGGAATGGAATGCCTCGACCGGGCCATTGCCGAGATGGTTCCCTCCCCTTTTGCCTCAGCCATGATCGAGGGACCGCTTGAGAAGGGGATGGATCTCACCAGCGGCGGTGCCGTGTACAACTCAACCGGTGTCCAGTTCATGGGCTTCTCCAATGTTGCCGACAGCCTCTATGCGATTAAGAAAGCTGTCTTCGAAGAGGAGAAGTTCACTTTGGGAGAGCTGGCCCAATGGCTTTCCGATGACTGGATAGATGCAGAGGAAAAGAGAATCTATCTCCTGAACAAGATTCCCAAGTACGGCAATGACAATGACGATGTTGATGCCATTGCGGTACAGGTTATGAATCACTTCTGTGACGAGCTCGCAAAGCACACCAACTATCGGGGCGGCGCTTTCTGGCCCGGAATGTTCTCAGTGGGATTTCACATCGCCATGGGTGCCTTTACCGGTGCGTCAGCCGATGGCCGGTTAGCCGGTGATATTCTCGGCAACGGAATTACACCGAGCGAAGGGCGGGCGATATCAGGACCGACCTCGTTGATGAACTCGGTTACCAAGCTCCCCCTGAAACGCCTCTTCAACGGAGCCAATCTCAATATGCGCTTCTCGGGGAACAGGATAAAAACGAGCGACCTGATATCACTCATGAAGGTCTATTTCCAGAACATGGGCTATCAGGTACAGTTCAACATGATAGATACCGATCTCCTCCGAACGGCACAGGAAAAACCGGATCAGTATCGCGATCTCATCGTCAGAATAAGCGGCTACTCGGTTATTTTCATCGGTCTGAGCGAGACCGCCCAGGAGGAGATTATAAGCCGAACGGAATACGGACTGTAAAAAGTTCGGAGTTACTTTTTTAACAGAACGTACATACCTCTCTCATAAGAGTTCAAGAGGGAAAGAATTAGACGGGATTACAGGATAATACGGATACAATCTCTCGTTATCCTATTCCAAATCATCGATAATTACATTTTCATTATATGTTATTTGCTACAGCGAATTTTCTCTGATTTGAAACATACAGGATGAAACAATCCTGATGGTGATTATCCTGTATATCCTGTCAAAATACTTGTCTTATTATGACCCAGAAAAGTGCGGGTGAATTCAGCGGAGGATACCATGAGCAAAGTCATGACCATGAAAGAAGCAATATCGCAGAATGTCTCCGACGGTGATTTTCTGTTCATCGGCGGATACATATGCAGACCACCCTTCTCGGCAGTACACGAGATCATACGGCAGGGAATCAAAGATCTCACGGTAACCCGCAGCAACGCAGCCGATGACTTCGACATGCTCATCGGTGCCGGATGCGTGAAGCGCTTCATCGCAACTTTTCTCTCACTGGGACTCTATGGCCTCGCCCGATGCTATCGACGATCCCTTGAAAAGGGGATACCGCACAAGGTTGAGGTGGAGGAATTCACCAATCTCTCGCTCCCGATGATGCTCATGGCTGGTTCAATGGGAATGCCTTTTGTGCCGGTCAAGGACATGCTCGGCACCGATCTTCTCAATATAAAGTCCTTCATGGGAGATAACAAGTACAAGTTGATCGAATCCCCCTTCGACGGCAGTCCGATACTCCTGGTGCCGTCTCTGAATCCCGATGTTGCCATCATACATGTGCAGCAGGCTGACGAGCTGGGGAATGCGCAGATGTGGGGTATCGGCGGTGACTGCAAAGTCGGTGCCAATGCAGCAAAAAAGGTTATTGTAAGCTGCGAACGGCTCGTGAGCAGGGAAACTGTCGGAAAGGATCCCTCGAGAACCATTGTACCTTCATTTAAAGTTGCAGCAGTGGTCGAAGAGCCCTTCGGTGCTCACCCGGGATACACCCCCGGCTTTTATGATGTCGATTTCTCTTTTGGATATCTCTATCAAAATGCTTCGAATACCGTTGAAGGATTCCAGGAATTCCTTCAGGAATGGGTATACGATATCGAAGACCGCACGGCGTACACACACCATTATATTGAGAAGTTCGGTTACGCACAGTTCAAGAAACTCGAAGCGGCGTTCGATTACAGCTACTCTGTCAGCTATGCTTATTAACGCCTGTGCAGAGTATGAAATTATCATGCCCGCCTGAACAAGGCGAAGAGCATTCGAAGAGCGATGAGCAGCAAAGACGGCAAAAAATAAAGGTGAATATTTTCGTGAATAAACTGACCAACATGAAATTCAGATATCTTTCAGTCATAGAATCAGAGGAAAGGAGCATATCTCATGGAAAATCATCCCGATGATTACATTAAACCTGAGCTCATGGCCTGCTGCGGCGCCAGGGAAATACGAGACAATGATATCGTTATTGTCGGAACAGGCTTCCCGACGATGGCCGCTAATATAGCCAAGCACACCCATGCACTCAATGCCGTGATGATGCAGGAATCGGGAGTATTCGATGCACAGCCGAAACGCCCGGCCCTCAGCGTCGGCGACCCCTGTTTGAATCCCGGTGCTGCCATGATCGGAGGACTGGTCGAGGTGATGGGTATGTTTTTGCAGAATGGATGGATTGATGTCGGCTTCCTCTCCGGAAGTCAGGTTGATAAATACGGGAATATCAACACAACTGTCATCGGTGATTATAACAAGCCCAAGAGCAGGCTTCCCGGAAGCGGCGGGGCGAATCCCATCGGTTCGCTGGTCAAGAGGGTCCTCATCATTGCCCTGCATGACAAACGCAGGCTTGCTGAAAAAGTCGATTTTATCACCACTCCGGGATACATCGACGGACCAGGCGAGAGAGAGAAGTGGGGGCTGCCTCCCAATACCGGTCCGCATGTTATCATCACCAACAAAGGAGTTATGAAATTCGACGACGATACGAAGGAGGCATACCTCGCCTCATATCATCCGGACAGCTCGGTCGACGAGATAGTGAGCCTGACTCCCTGGGATCTGAAGATCGCCGACGACATTCATGAGACCGAGCCACCGCGGGAGAGTGAATTGAAAGTCATGCGGGAGGTTCTTGATCCCATGCGTATGATACGTATCTACGAGAAGCGAGGCTATGTCTGATTCCGGTCGTGCCCCTTCAGAAACAATAAGAGAACACATACTGTAAAACCGGAGGTGATAATGGACTATACCCGTAAACTTGCATCTTTCTGTTCGAAGATATCCTTCGATGCGCTGCCGGCCGAGGTTACGCACAAGGCAAAGCTCTGCGTACTGGATTATATTGCAAACATATACGGTTCGCTGGAACTTGATGCGGTTCAGAACCTTATCAAGTATATCAAGTCCCTCGGAAAAACAGGAAAGGCAACCGCGCTCGGCTGCGGCTTCAAAACAGATGTCCACAATGCGGCTTTCATCAATGGAACAACAGCCGAGGCGATAGAGGCACAGGACGGTGTCCGCTTCGGTGGCAATCATCCCGGTACTGCCGTGATTCCGGCCGTCCTCGCCGTAGGAGAAGATCTCAACCTGGATGGCAAAAAAATAATTGAAGCCATCATAGCAGGATATGAAGCCGCGAACCGGCCCGCTGCCGCAATGCATCCTCATCATACCCTCTCCGGATTTCTTCCCACCGGTACCTGCGGCACCTTCGGCGCCGCAGCAGCGACCGCCCGCCTCAGAGGAGCTGATGAGAATAGTATGCTCAGTGCCCTGGGAAACGCAGGATATCTCACCCCTCTCTCAATGGCAGAGGAGCTCATGGGCGGCTACACGGTCAAGATAGTTCAGGGTGGCCAGGCAGCCTCAGCAGGTATCATGGCTGCAGGGCTCGCCGCATCGGGAATTACCGGAGTGCCCTATGTTTTCGAGGGCTCTCAACTCGGCGGTGGATTCACACAGATAACCGTCGCAAAAACAGGCGGAACTCCTCAACTTGAAAAGCTCATCGAGGGGCTTGGCGATCACTATTCCATTATGGATGTGTACTTCAAGCCGTATACCGCCTGTCGCCATACGCACGGTGCGGCCCAGGCGGTGCTGACACTTACCGAGGAGAAGAGCATCAATACCGATCAGATTGATCGGATTACGGTCTTTACCTATGGGATTGCCACCATTGCTGTCGGGAAAGGCATTTCTCAAAACGATACGTTTGTCTCTGCACAGTTCTCAATCCCCTATGTCGTTGCCGTTTGTCTTCTCGATGGCGAGCTCGGACCGAAACAGCTTACCGAAAAGCGCATGGCCGATCCGAAGGTCATTGATCTCGCTCAGAAGGTCACGGTCGAGATGGATGAAAAACTCAACAGCGTCTATCCTGAAAAAACATCAAGCCGCGTTGAGATTGCAATGAAAAACGGAGAGCTGTTGACCAAACAGATTGACATTCCTCAGGGAGATCCGAGAGATCCCCTTGATAAGGATGAACTCGCGACCAAGGTGAAGCGCTTTGCCGGCGATCGCGATCAGAAAAAAGTAGAGAAGGTGATTGAGCTTATATTGAACCTTGAAGAGGTGAAAAAAATCGGCACAATAACACAACTCATATAGGGTGATGTGAATTTGAGGAAGAGGAGTAACTATGGATTTCAATTTTTCTGAAGAACAGCTCATACTGATCGAGACACTGCGAAAAATGGGTGAGCGTGAGAATTTTCGTGAGCTCGCTGCCGAGGTTGATAAAACGGCCGAGTTTCCCCACCATCTGATGAAAAAATACGCCGAACTTGGATTGCTCGGCATGTCGCTCTCGCCGGAATACGGCGGAGGAGGCCAGCCATCTATCAATGCAATACTCGCTATTGAAGAGCTTGCCAAGTTCAGCCCCATGATTGCGGCATCGGTGTTCGAGTCCAATGTGGGGCCGGTCAGAGTTATCGATCTCTTTGGCACCGAGGAACAGAAGAGAAAGATAATAGGGGGAGTGTGCAAAGGTGAGCTCAGTGTTTCGGTATGCATGACCGAACCCGAAGCGGGATCAGATCTCACTTCGCTCTCCACCCGTGTCGAGGATAAGGGAGATTACCTGCTCCTGAACGGTCGCAAGACATTCATTACCGGCGGTGGTGTTGCCAGCCATTATCTCGTCTACACCCGCTTTGGCGATACGAAGGGTTATAAAGGTATCGGCGCCGTCATCGCTGAAAACGGCATGCCCGGCTTCAGCTTCGGGAAGCAGGAGGAGTTTATGGGGCTCAGGGGAATGCCCTCATCTGATCTCATTTTTGAAGATGTAAAAATACCAAAGGAAAATCTCGTTCTCAATCAGGGTGAATTCAAGAATCTCATGCTCACCTTCGACATTGAACGCTGTGGAAACGCAGCGATGTGTCTCGGTGTCGCAGGCGGCGCTCTGGAAGAGGCGAAGAGATACGCGCAGGAACGAACCGCCTTCGGGCGGCCCATCTGCGAGTTTCAGGCCATCCAGTTCATGATTGCTGATATGACAATGCAACTTGACGCAGCGCGACTGCTGGTATACCGGGCTGCCAACGGTGCCGGAAAGGGATTGCCCTCGATATACGAGGCCTCACTGGCAAAATGCTTTGCAAACGAGATGGTTATTGATGTCACCAATAAGGCGATGGAGGTTTTCGGTGGCTACGGATACAGCAGTGAGTTCCCTGTTGAAAGGATGGTCAGGGATGGCCGGGCCTGGTGCGTTGCCGGCGGAACCATTCAGATGCTCAGAATCACCCTGGCCAGCATGATCTTCGGGAGACGATTCGATCAGCGAAAATAATGATTTTAAAAACCGCCCTTCAGGGCGGTGAGCTATAAAACATCCTTTCTGGAGGAAAATTATGAGTCAATATTACCGTGATATTGATCAGCTGTATGAGATCTATGGATACCTGCTGGATCGTCTGCTCAGTGACGAGAAGCTCGGTCCCAAATTCAGAAAAGCGGGAATTATCATCAAATTCATATACACCGAACCTGAAGGCGAAATAACCATTGATCTTAAGAACGAGCCCCAGAAGGAGGGCTATTGCGGAACGTACTATCTCGGACCATGTGATCTTGAGGAAGATGTCTGGTCCAAGCAGACATGCGATCACTCCCATCGCTTCTGGCACGGCTTCGAAAATCCCATTGCAGCGGTGACCAAGGGAAAGGTCAAGCAGGGTGGAAAGGTAACTGCCATGCTCAAGCTGATGCCCATCGTCAAGCCTGCATTCAAGCTGTTTCCCGTTATTCTGAAGGAGATGGGATATGATAATCTGATTTTGACGAAAAAGTAGCACTCCTGAGATTAACTTATTTCCAGGAAATACATCAGCAGGCGATGCAATCGGTGTATGATAGCGTGCCCTCATTTGAATGAGCCGAACAGCGTCGAGGAAATTCATCGAATAGTCTTGGGGTTCCTCGCAGAGGCAGATCATTTTAATCGTTGTCGAAAGAAATATGAAGCTAGACAATTTGGATTATTTTAGAATGGACTTTAATATTTTATAAAATTCTTAAAATTTTACCCTCTTTGTATCCTGAAACTGTGTATTTGTTGGCATAGAATTTGAATAATAATATTGGACAACAAGCAACTAAATGAATCGGAAGCGGAATCACGAGCGCACAGGAATCGATAGACGCCCTGAAGAAGGAGATGGAGGAGATCAGGGGCTCGGAAAAGATATCAGGAATGATCAACCACCCGTGAGCATGGTTACCAGCTTAATCTCATCACCATCCTCAAGCTCATCATCCAGATCCTTCTTCTTCCCGTTGACATAGGAAACCATCTTCAACTTCTTCGGGATGCCGCCAAGCGTTTCTATCAGCTGCCGTGAGGTGAGGCCTCGGGTTACCTCCAGCTCCTGCCCGTTCGCATACTTGCGAATTACCCCGATGGGCCTTACCGTAATTCTCATCAGCACAGCGCTACCATATCACCTTCGCCTCATCACCCATATCGAATTCTTCCAGAACCGTCTTAACAGGAATCCCCTTCTCCGGATCCATCTGCATGAGCTGGTAAAACTTCTCCTTCATGCCGGAAAAGTTTATCTCAACACCCTCTGGTTCTCCGTCCCTCGCCGGTTCAAGCATTCTCGGCGTCAGATCATCATCTTGAGCGGTGCATCCAAGCCGGTAGTTTAAAAGCCGTTTCAGATAAAAAACTCTTCTCCCCGCGCGCATCATATCATCCTGATCCCAGCCGTATCCGGCAACGGTGTTAAAGAGCTCCACCCATTCGGGAATGGTAACCTCGCGATCGGCAAACTGACAGAAGCATGCGCTGTTCTCAAGAGCACCAATCTGAATCGAGATGACTGCTGTCTCCGGTTTGTATTCATCGGTCATCGGCTCAAGCTCGTACTCAAAGCCAATCTCAGGATAGAAGCAGGCCCCCATCTCCATGAAGAGCATGGGATCGGCAACATGACAGGCGCCCCGGGCGCTCATGGCATAGGTCAGTGCCAGACCGTGACCGCCGCCGCGGGGATCGTGCATCGGAGCTTCGAGTCCCTTGCTCTGAACGGTATATGCGCGTGAATTCTTCCCGATGGCGTCCGCCGCAGAACGGCTTCCTTCCGAGAGGAGCGTTCCCAGCTTCCCCTCACGGCGGGCAATCTTCGGTAAAACGACATCAATGACCGTTGCCATATCGCCCCAGTCAAGTGAAACGCCATCGGTATCTTCTTCGGTGAGATCGCCCCGTTCCCAGGCTTCCATTGCCCAGGCAATGGTCCCGCCTGCGGTGATGGTATCGATACCGATGTCATTGCAAACCCGGCCGGCCTTGCAGCACGCGGCAAGATCCATGGAGCCGAGCAGTGAGCCGAAGGAAACGATGGTTTCATATTCCGGACCCGGCCCCTCGGGAATGGCGAAAGGCCCCTCTTTCACCTCGACCACCCGCTTGCACGCAACGCCGCAATAGGCACAGGCTGCCGTTCTGGTAAGATAGGTGTCGGTAAGGGTGCCTCCGGTCAGGGCATCAGCCATCTCCTCCCAGAAATTCGAGGTCCAGTTCTTTATCGGAACATCACCATTGTACACTCCCCCTTCAAGGTTCGCCGCAGTGCCATTTTCATGGAGAACTGTCGATGCAAGAGCTTCTTTTATCTTCGAATTAAGCTCCTTTCGCAATTCTTCATAGCGTTTCGGATCCGCAAGCTTCATCTCCTTCTTGCTGGCGTGTATGACAATTCCCTTGAGATTCTTGGAACCCATCACGGCGCCGAAGCCCGTGCGCCCGAATGCGTGATGCCCCTCGTTTATGATATTCGCATACTTCACACCAGCCTCACCCGCCGGACCGATGAGCACGGTACGATAATCCTTGCCGTGCTTCTCCTTCAGGGATCGGTTGACCTCTTCGATTCCCTTTCCCCAGTACTCGGCAGCGTCAACAATGCTAACCCGTTCATCCTCGATGAAAATAAGGGAGGGTTTCTCAGCCCTGCCGGCGATAACTATACCATCGTATCCTGCATAGCGAAGCTCAGGGGCGAAATACCCGCCACAGGATGAATCACCCCATATCCCCGTCAGGGGAGAGCGACCGGCAATACAATTTCTGCTTGCCCCTGAAAGCTTCAGGCCGGAAAAAGGACCATTCATGAAGATAAGCATTGCTTCTGGCGAGAGCGGATCGGCATCAAAATCTGCATGTTCCCAGAAGTAGCGGGCAGCAAGACCGCTCCCGCCAATATATTTCTGATAGTATTCCTCCGGCAATTCAGCAATCACAAGATCACCGGAGGTAAGCTGTACTGTGATAATCTTTCCCGTATTGCCGTTCATATTGCTATCCCCTGTAATGAGATCTATTTCAGAATTTTATCTTCCATTCCCATCTCCTTTAAGGTGTTCTCATAAATCACTGCCACCTTCTTGAGCTTCGGAGCCAGTTTCAGAAGACCGGTTGCGGAACCCTTCACCTTGATCTTCTTGCGGGTAATGGCCATCACCGGGTTAAGTTTGTTCGACCAGGATCGATGGGCATCGTCAGCGGAGAGGCTCATGGTCAAGTCGGGGTCCCCATCCGGCTTCCCGGCACCGACTTTGACATCCCCCCCTCTGCAATCGACCCAGAAGGAGCAGTTGGGCCCGTCCTGCGTGTAATCAAACCATATGAGCTGATTGACCTTCTTCAGTCCACCCATCAGCTCTTCATCTTTCATCGAATTCTCGAAGAGCTTGACAAACGCGGATATCGGTTCTTTCTCATCTTTCCAGAACTCCATCGCGACCTCCTATTGTTATTGTATTATTGTGCCTTACGATAAAAATCTATTATGTTCTCCTCTTCGACGTATCGCGGATTGTAGCTAATCTGCCCATCGGCGGCAGCAAGCTCTACCAGCGGCATGAGCTTCTCCTCCTCCGCAGGAACTTTAAAGTCTTTCAGCGATTCGGTAAGACCAATCTCCTTCTTGAGATCCCGCACCGCCTGAACAGCCATCCGGGCGGCTTCAAGCGGCTTTTTGCCCGAAATCTCGATGCCCATTGCATCGGCAATTACCATAAACCGCTCGGGAACCTCTTCAATATTAAACTCCATTACGACGGGAAGCATGATGCTATTGGCGAGACCGTGTGGTATCCCGTACAGTGCCCCCAGGGCGTGCGCAGTTGCGTGAACAGCCCCGGTCATCGTGTTGATAAATCCCATACCGGCCATGTTGCTGGCCAGGAGCATGTTTCCACGGGCTGTAATATTACCCGGCTCCTTGACGGCTATGGGAAGATAGGTGAAGATAAGCCGTATAGCGTGAAGGCAGAGCGCATCGGCTATCGGTTCAGCAGCCGTCGAGGTAACGCTTTCAATCGCATGCGTCAGGGCATCCATGCCTGTAAAGGCGGTTATCTTGGGAGGGAGTTTCACCGTCAGCTCAGGATCAAGCATGGCGATATCCGCATTGCAGTAGGGATGGGTTACCGAGAGTTTCGCTTTGGCCTTCGTATCCAGCACGACCATGCCGTTGGTTACCTCGCAGGCGGTTCCCGCCGTGGTGGGGAAAGCGATATGCGGGGGTAATAGTTTTGCCCCTTCATGCAGTGCTGCCTGGTCCGCCAGCGGCTGAAAATCATCCTGCCCGTCACCGATCATGATATTGACGGCCTTCGCGGTATCCATAACGCTTCCGCCGCCAACAACGACCATCGAATCCGCTCCCTTATCGCGATAGAAACGGGCACCATCGTTGATGATGTCAATACGAGCATCCTGAAGTATCTTGTCGAAAATGCCCACCAGCTCGAGATTCTCGGCATTCCTTATCTCCTCGGCGACCATCTCGGCAACTCCTGCATCCACAAGACCCTTATCGGTATACATCACTACCTTTTCTCCGCCAAGCTCGCCCATCTCAAAACCTATTTCGGACCGCAGCCCCGGTGAGTACATTATTCTCGGTCTATTGACCCAGGCAAAAAACTGTTCAAAGGGTATATCCGGATATTTCATCATCTCCTCCTATATTTTATATATGAATGGGCAAAGGCAATGAAAAGAAGAATACGCGTGAAGAATGTAAGTTAACAATACCTTTTTATGTGCAACACGTCAAGACAAATATAATTCCAGAGGAGCTTGAAGCGAAGCCGTTATATTGAACCGAAAGCGTGTACCACTTCAGCTCGCGGGGAAAGTGTCATGTGGAAAGAGCTCATTTGCCTTAGAGCTGAAGATCCCTCCCGATGAGAATCTCAACCGTAACATCGGGAAGTTCCTTCTCGACCATCTCCTTAAAGGGTATCATGTCTTTCCCCCAGTTGTGCATGGGAACGACGATCTTCGGCTGCAGCAGCTTCACCGATTCGGTGGCCTCCGCAAAGTCCATGGTATAGGTTCCCCCCACCGGCACGCAGGCAACATCGAGATCCTTAAAATCCGTCATCTCCGGCATCTTCCCCGTATCGCCTGCATGATAAACTCGCTTCCCATCAACCGTAACAATATAGCCCAGCCAGCGATTCTCCTTCGGATGTGTCTCTTTCGTGGCGGTATAGGCGGGAACCGCCTCTACGGTAATAGCGCCGATGGTCGTCTGCTCGCCAATATCGAGCTGCACCACCGAGAAGGCTCCCTCGATTCGACATGTCTTCGGAATGACGACGGTGGTCCCTTCACCGGCGACTTTATTCACATCATCCGGTGAAAGATGATCAAAGTGATCATGACTGCACAACACTATAGCAGCCTTCTCCTCCTCACCGGTCAACTGATAGGGATCGAAATAAATAATAACCCCGTCATTTGAGATGAGCTGCATGCAGGCATGGGCAATCCATTTCAGCTTCATCGACGATACCTCCTGCAAAAATATCTATTCAACTCCATGAGCAATTGGTCACAACTCTGGTCCGGCATTTTCTATACGATTTCTGCATGATAGCGCTGCAGCGATTTGACCTGCGACTTCCCCCTCCTCCGTGCTGATATACCCTTTGCAGCAGCGAGGGCGGCTGCGGCAGTGGTTATGTAGGGTATTTTAAACTTTATCGCAGATTTTCTGATATAGGAATCATCCTCGAGGCTCGTCTTTCCACTCGGCGTGTTAATAATCAGCTGAATCTCGCCATTGGTAATTGCATCTACAATATGTGGCCGACCGTGACCGATTTTGTGAATGTGACTTGAATCAATCCCGTAATCGGCGAGAAAGAGCCTGGTGCCATCGGTTGCGACAATCGTAAAGCCGAGCTCCTTGAAAAGGCGTGCAACCTCCAGAACACCGGACTTATCCTTATCAGAAACGGTAATGAGAACAGTACCCGTGAGGGGCAACGGGAGCTGTGTTGCCTCCTGCGACTTGTAAAAAGCCAGTCCAAATGAATCGGCCAACCCGAGGACCTCTCCTGTAGAACGCATCTCGGGCCCCAGAAGCGGATCAACTTCGGGAAACATGTTAAAGGGGAAAACCGCCTCTTTCACACCGTAATGCGGAATACGGCGATCCTTCAGATCAAGTTCTGAAAGCTTTTTCCCCAGAACAATTTCGGTTGCAAGCCGTGCCATGGAGACATTACACACCTTGGAAACGATCGGCACGGTTCGTGACGCCCGAGGATTTGCTTCAAGCACATATACAATATCGTTAACGATAGCATACTGAATGTTCATCAAACCGATGACGTTGAGCTCAATAGCTATACGCTTTGTGTATTCGTAAATAGTGTCAATATGCTTGGGAGCAATGCTGATGGGAGGAATAACGCAGGCCGAGTCACCGGAGTGTATACCAGCCAGCTCGATATGCTCCATGACAGCAGGGACAAATGCATCGGTGCCATCGCAGATCGCATCTGCCTCAGCTTCAATGGCATTTTCCAGAAACTTATCGATGAGAATCGGCCGCTCAGGCGAGACATCAACAGCAACCTCGAGATAGTGTTCGAGCATCTCTTCATCCTCAACAATTTCCATCGCCCGCCCGCCGAGCACATAGGATGGGCGAACCATCAGCGGATAACCGATCCGCTCCGCTATCTCCATGGCCTCCTGAAAAGTACGTGCCATACCGGATTCGGGCTGCGGGATGTTCAGCTTCATCATCATTTTTCGAAATTGATCGCGATCCTCGGCGAGATCAATTGTTTCAGGCGAGGTTCCGAGAATATTCACTCCCGCTCTGGTAAGCTCGCTCGCGATGTTGAGCGGGGTCTGGCCACCGAACTGCACTATCACCCCTTCCGGTTTTTCATTCTGATAAATACTCAGAACATCTTCCACAGTCAGGGGCTCGAAATAGAGCTTATCCGAAGTATCATAATCGGTGGAGACCGTCTCGGGATTACAGTTCACCATAATTGACTCGTACCCGAGATCGCGGAGGGCAAAGGCCGCATGAACGCAGCAGTAGTCAAATTCGATTCCCTGACCGATACGGTTCGGCCCTCCGCCAAGCACCATCACCTTTTTCCGATCGCTGACCGTTATCCTGTTCGACGTATTGTAGGTCGAATAATAGTACACAGCGTTCTCCACACCGCTGACCTGAACTGGCTCCCATGCCTCGACAATTCCCAGCGCGGTGCGTTGTGTGCGAATCTCCTCCTCTTTACATTCGAGGAGCTGTGAGAGATATTTATCTGCAAATCCATCCTTCTTCGCTCGAATGAGGAGATCGTCAGGCAGCTTCTTCCCTCTGAAGGAAAGGAACTTCTCTTCCAGCTCAACCAGCTCCTTCATCTGCTCGATGAACCACGGCTTAATATAGGTCTTTTTATAAAGCTCTTGAACATCGGCTCCCTTTCGCAACGCTTCATACATAATAAACTGGCGATCACTCGTCGGCATGCTGAGCATCTGCATCAGCAGATCAAGTGATTTCTCATTGTAATTCCCGGCAAAACCGAGACCGTATCGATTAATCTCAAGGGAACGAATGGATTTCTGAAGGGCCTCCTTATAGGTTTTGCCGATGCTCATGACCTCGCCAACGGCACGCATCTGTGTACCGAGCTTATCCTCCACACCTTCAAATTTCTCGAAAGCCCACCGGGCAAATTTCACCACCACATAATCGCCGGACGGAGTGTACTTGTTGAGGGTGCCATCACGCCAGTAGGGTATCTCATCGAGGGTTAAGCCCCCTGCGAGGAGCGATGAAACAAACGCTATCGGGAAACCGGTCGCCTTCGAGGCAAGCGCTGAAGAACGGGAGGTCCGCGGATTAATTTCGATAACGACCACCCGACCCGATTCCGGATCGTGTGCGAACTGAATATTGGTGCCCCCGATAACCTCGATGGCTTCGACAATCTCGTAGGAATACTTCTGGAGGCGATGCTGTAAATCAACATCAATAGTCAGCATGGGGGCGGTGCAAAATGAATCACCAGTATGGACGCCCATGGCATCAACATTTTCTATAAAACACACCGTTATCATCTGATTCTTGGCATCACGGACAACCTCAAGCTCGAGCTCCTCCCAGCCGAGGACCGATTCTTCAACGAGAATCTGATTCACCAGGCTGGCCGAAAGCCCGCGCGCTGCAATAGTGCGAAGCTCCTCGATATTGTACACCATGCCGCCCCCGGTTCCTCCGAGCGTATACGCCGGGCGGATGACAACGGGATATCCCAGCTCATCAGCAACCCGTTCCGCATCCTCGACACTGTTCACTGCCATGCTCTTCGGCATCTCAATGCCAAGTCGCTCCATGGTCGTTTTGAATGCGGTTCTATCTTCACCGCGTTCAATCGCATCGACACTGACACCTATCATCCTGACATTGAAATCGTCAAGAACGCCAGCTTTCGCCAACTGGGCGGAAAGATTAAGCCCCGACTGTCCACCGAGATTCGGCAGGAGACCATCCGGTCGTTCCACCTCCACTATCTCGGTCATGGTACTGATATTCAACGGTTCTATATACGTCGCATCAGCCATGCCCGGATCGGTCATAATGGTGGCAGGATTTGAGTTAACCAGGACTATTTCGTACCCGAGACTTCGTAATGCCTTACATGCTTGTGTACCGGAATAGTCGAACTCACAGGCCTGACCGATAACGATGGGACCGGAACCGATGATCATAACCTTTTTAATATCATCCCGTCTCGGCACTGCAGAAACCTCCCCTTATCATTATTAATAGTAAATTGCATTCACGACCATACGATCACCCGGAAGACCGCTGTGCGCTCACCTGAGCACCTGTTACGGGTATGGGAAACCGGACATGTTTCGTATTGTAGCTCTATCCCTTTGGAACATTGATACGATGATTGGTAAAGAATGACGTTTTATGAAGACATTCGCAAGTAATGCTACCACTACGACACGTATTTCTTCATTATGTCCAAAATCATTTTATGAAATACGAAAACAGAGTTATCAATGATTCCCATAGTGAAAAAAACGTATATATGCCTGCACGGAAAATAACCAAATCCAGCTTATACAGGTGCCCATAATCTTCACCTCATGTCAATCTCTGTTTCGTACAAATAAAAAAAAATTGACCTGCTACTCTGTCAACATAACCGGGAATGGATCAGGAAGGCAATCGAAATATTCAGGAGGATCTCAATGGAAAGAGTAGTGTTGATTCAGCCGTTGTGCATTATTGTTTCGGTACTTCATGTGATGGATTCTTTCGTATCTTTTCAATAGCTTTCTCCACAACCTTTTCAACAGACCTTCTATATGTATCGGATTTCAAACGTTGTTTGTATATAACACCCTTGTACGAAAGAGTCGAACGATAATTCGGTTTGAGATGATTCAAAGCCAAAGCAGCCATGTCCAGAACACAATCCTGACATCGGCAGACATCTTTCCCCGCTCTGTTCAACTGCCGCTCAATCTCATCGATGACGACACTCTCGACTTCATTCACGAGCAGATCGAAATCGTATTTATCCTTGAAAGCCATCTCCTCTCCCGGGAATCATTTAAATAGAGTGCCCCGATAAACAACAGAAACATCCGCACCTACCCATGTAAAAAGGTACGGTGATAATGACATAAAGTCAAGAACTAATAATCACCGTGATAATCAAAAAGAGTGCCACTGCGATAGCACCGGCGGCCGGCATCTACGCATCCATACTGTTCGGTCAATACCTGCATATCCCGAGGGTAACATCTGCCACCATAGGTGAATTACATCGCTGGCAGCGGGGGCAAGATAATCGGGACGGCGGAATGGCGCGTTTTTATCCCCAATCAATCCGCACATTAAAAGCGAGCACACGAGAGAACAAAAACAGCCTGATAATACCGGTGGTAAAATTCGCGTAAAGAGAATTATACTTGCAATCAGGAGCGAACTTCATTATGTATCAAAACAGGTGTTTAAGAGGGATATCCATCCCATTCTGTTGATACCGTATCCGAGTGTCCTTCTCGGAGCCGTAGGGCGAGATTCAGTAATTTTTCCGAGAATTGCTCACTCCCGAAACAGAATATCAACACGCCGGGAGCGTTTGATGGCAAAAAAGATCCTCATCGTAGAGGATGAAAGCATTATCGCGCTGGACATCAAGCATGCCCTTGAACTCAAAGACTTCGATATTGTAGGCATTACCACGAACGGGATCGACTCCCTCCGTCTCATCGAAGAAAACAGGCCCGATATCGTCCTGATGGATATTATGCTCGAAGGCGATATGGACGGCATAACGACAGCCGAGGAGATAAAAATCCGCCACGATATTCCGATCATTTACCTGACCGCACACTCCGATGAAAACACGCTGAACCGTGCGAAGGCAACCGAACCCTACGGCTATATACTGAAACCGGTCAACGAAACCGAGATGTACTCCAGCATCGTCACCGCCCTTTACAAGCATGAGCTTCAAATGAAACTCAAGGAGAGTGAGATCAGATACCGAAACCTCTTTGAGAATGCCCAAAACGGCGTGATTATCCTCCAGCCCCTTCAGGACGGAGCAGATTTCACGCTGATCGATATAAACAGGGCAGCAGAGCGAATTGATCGCATTAACAGAGAGGAGTTCATCGGCAAGAGTATTACCAGGATGTTTGCCGGCATACGGGAATCGGGTCTCTTCGATGTTATTCAACGTGTTTACAGGACCGGAGAACCGGAGCATCATCCTGCATCCTGGTACTGTGACGAACGAGTATCGGGATGGAGGGAAAGCTCAGCATACACGCTTCCCACCAATGAGATCATTCTCATTTACGAAGATATTACCGAGAAGAAAGAAACAGAAGACGCGCTTCGTCAATCTGAAGAGAAGTTCCGTGCCTTTACCGAGAGCACTCCCTGTGCTATCTTTATCATTCAGGGAGATCGTTTCCAGTACGTTAATCCTGCATTTACCACAATGTCCGGCTATAGGATTGACGATCTTAAGGACAAGAATTTTCTCGATATCATTCATCCTGATTTTCGGGAGCTGGTACAACAAATCGGCAAAGCTCGAATGGAAGGGAACACCGCCCCTGCCCGGTACGGATTCAAGGTAATCACCAGGAGCGGCGATGAGCGCTGGATAGATTACTCAGCAACAATTATCGAATACGAGGGGACGCCTGCCGTCCTCGGTTCAGCCTTTGATATCACCGATCAGAAACATACCGAAGATCAGTTGAGACTTTCCGAGGAGAAGTTCTTCCGGGCGTTCCATTCGAGTCCCGCACTGACAACAATCAACACGTACAGAGATGGTGAGTTTATCGATGTCAACGAGACGGCATGCAGGATGTCAGGCTATCGGAGGGAAGAAATTATCGGAAAAACGATATTCGATCTGAACCTCTTCAAAGATATAGACAATTTTAATCAGTACATCGATATGCTCCAACGGGAAGGGCGCGTCAGAGAATTCGATCTCAAGTTTCGCACCAAATCCGGTAAAACACGAATCGGCAGAGTCTCGGCGGAAATTATACGAATCGGTGACGTGAAACACGTAATAACCTCTATGATCGACATTACAGAAAAACAAACAACTTAAATTGCAAAATCAGAAATTCTTTACGGACGAAATCCCATTTCAGATATCGAGCAAAAGGATGGACATTACAGCATGAAATTTTATTCACACTACCAGTAATTACTATCGCCCACAGGATAAGAATTATTCTCTCATCAAACAACAAAGAGCTCATCGAAAAGATGTATGCAGAAGACAGATCAGAGTGAAAGGAGAAAACATATGGTTAAAAAAGAGCTGGCCGGAAAGAAATTCGGCGAATTCGAATTCCCCGTTGAACGGGGGAAGATCAAGGAGTTTGCGAGCGCGATCCTGGACACCGATCCGGTTTATCGTGACCGTGAGTATGCTCTACAACAGGGGTTCAAGGACATTCTCATGCCGGTAACCTTCCCGGTAACCTTCGGATTCCATCTCCCCTCGGAGAACTATGTTGTTGAGATGGCTCAGGAGATAGGAATGGATCTCGGCAAGAGCGTACACGGCGAGTTTGAGGTGATATACGAGCGTCCTGTCTGCGCCGGTGAAACGCTTCGCGGGGAGATCGGCATCGGGAACATCTACGAGAAGGAGGGGAAACGGGGCGGAAAGATGACCTTCGTCGAGATGAAAACGAGCTTCTACGATCAGGGCGATAATCCGGTAATCGTCATCAACAATCTCTTTATCGAGCGGGGATAGGGTGAGCATAAAATCATTGCTTTCCACCCCCGGGGGTTGTCGACGAACGACAGGTCATCGCGAGCGCCTGCCTGATGGCAGGCAGCGAAGCGATCTCTATTCATTATCAGTTTGCGTACATTATTTTATCAATGTTATCGAAAATCATATTATAATCAACAGAGATTACTTCGTCAGCACTTCCCTTTGACGGGAGGGAAGTATGTACTCAATATCAATATTATTAATGAGGATTCCAAAGATGGCTGAGAAAAAGCGTTATTTTGAAAATGTAAATGAAAATGAGGAGATCCCCCCCTTCGAGGTGACCGTCAGTCGAACCCACATTGTTAAATACGCGGGTGCCGGAGGCGATTTCAATCCCGTTCATCACGACGAGGAGTTTGCCAGGGCGGTGGGACTCCCCTCGGTCTTTGCAATGGGATTAATGCACGGCGGCTTTCTGTCGAAGACCCTAACCGACTGGGCGGGAGGCGGTACCGTAAAGCGATACAAAATTCGCTTTGCAACCATTGTCTGGCCAAAGGATACCATCACCTGCAAAGGTACCGTGATAAAAAAATATCAGGAAGGCAGAGAGAATCTCGTCGATCTGGAGATCTCAGTTGTGAATCAGAATGGCGAGAAGGCAATTACCGGAGAAGCGACCGTTTTGCTTCCCTCGAAGTCCTGAGAGCTGTTTCGTCACTATCACCGGTATTATCCAAATAAACATATTCTCCGTGTTTTCATGACCATAGTCGTGAACAGAAACGGTATGACACATATTGACAGATATCAATAACCATAAAAATATCCCATCCTTCTCGAATTTTTAATGACAAACATCCATACCCTGTACTACTATACGGAAACCCTTTTTCGCCGATATTTCCGATAAAGCGAGGTTCTCCTCATGGAAAACATAAAGGATTACCAAAAAGCAGGCGACGACCTGTACCATAAGCTCCACCTTCCCACATATCCGGTGGCAATCAAGTACATCAAGGACCTTTCCGAAATTCCCGATGGCGTCATCAGGCCGTCGGCCCAGGGGCAGAAGTGGAGCCTCTGCCAGGCGATCACCTCTGCTCGCCGATGGGGCTGGCATGTGGCCATGACCGCCGATGACAACTTCTGCGTCCCCGCTAGCGCGCTCCACCGCTGGGTGGAGGTTTCACCTGAGCATGTAATCGAGAGCCAGGTCAGGCAGGGCTGGCACCGCAACGGAGAGGCTGAGGCGAGAAGATTTCAGGTTATCCTCGAATTCATCGGGAAGGAGAATCTCACAAAGCTCGTCGGGTATATAGGTTTTATCTGCTCGCCCCTGCCGGATACACTGGTGGTACCCGACACGGTCTGTGCCTACGGGAGCGGAGCGCAGGTAATGCACATCATCCATGCCCTCTCCTATGACGCGAAGCACACGCCGCGATCCTATTTCGAAGGATTTGAAGAAGCCTGCTTCAAGGGTGGATTCCTCCCCTTCGCATCGAATATACCGCAGATTGTGGTTCCGGGCATGGGTGACCGCTCCTTCGGCGGCGTTGAGGATCACGAGATTGCCGTCGGATTTCCCGGCACGCTCCTCTCATACGTGACGGAGAATCTCTTCAAGACCGGTGAATACATGAACATCGGGCAGCCTCTCAAAAAGCTTTTTCCCATGAACCTGACCGAGAAGCTGACTCCGGGATTTGATTATCTCCATCAGAGGATTCAGGAACATAAAAAAAAGTAGTGATACGATAGAGCGGAGGCTCGCAATGAAATATCGAAAAATTCCCCTTCAGCGCAAGAGAAAGCTCAAAAAGCTCGCCCGGATGATGAACGGGCAGAACATTGAAGGGATACCCATAACCGGCCCCCTGCTCAGCTGCTTCGACATCGCCCTCGAAGATGAGGAGGTTGACTTTCTCCTGAGCATGGGGACGGAGCCTGCAAGCGCCGGTAAGCTCTACTCCCTGAGCGGCAAGAGCGAGGGAGCGTTTAAATCCTTCCTCGAAAATCTCATTCGCAAGGGATTCATATGGATCCGAAGAGACAATGCCGGAAACGAAACCTTCAACATGGCACCCGTTATGGTCGGCTGGATTGAGATATACCTCTCCGATGGGAAGGAAACCCCCGAAAGCATTGCATTCTCCCGAAGCCTTGAGAATTATTTTCAGTCGTTCAAGCGATTCAACATTTTCCCCCTTCGCAATCTCTTTAATCTCGCGCACCGATTCACCTCGAAGCCGCTGAGAACCGTTGCGACCATAGACACCGAAAGCAGATCCGGCAAAAAGGTCAGCATCGAGATAAACCGGACGCTGCAGCCGGAGCCCTCGAGCGTACATACTACCAGAAGCGTGAGCGAGCTCATCGAAAAATACGGCGGTGACAACAATATCGCTTTGATGCACTGCCTCTGCCGGCAATGGCACCGGATGATAGATGAACCGTGCCGCTTCGATATCCCTTCGGAATCGTGCATGGCCATCGGCATGTACACCAAACAGATCGTCGATTACGGCATCGGCCGCTATATCTCAAAGGAGGAGGCGCTGAAGATACTCGGGGAGAGCCAGAAGAAAGGCGCCACGCACATCGTTTTCTACGATAAGGAGGACATCAGCCTACCGGAGATAGGCATCTGCAGCTGCTGCTGGGACTGCTGCGGCATTATCGGCAGCTATAACC
>Ga0180433_10002293_pt1 | contig 29796 bp, 44 predicted proteins | sample SS_ome_8_FD_132980 | JGI IMG/M metagenome (GOLD analysis project Ga0180433, IMG submission 132980) | Hypersaline lake sediment archaeal communities from the Salton Sea, California, USA - SS_1_D_1 metaG | ecosystem: Environmental > Aquatic > Non-marine Saline and Alkaline > Hypersaline >... | reverse complement strand
GTCTTTGCATTTATACCGCTTCCAAAAAGGTTCTGATTACCGCTACCTTGCATGCCTGTTCTTGCCATGGCTGCATTCTCTGCCTGTTCTGCAGCAGTCTGTGCTTGGTTTTTGCTTGCCACACGATGATTAGGGTTAGTTACTTCAATATCAAGTGTTTCTGTGCCCAACTCATTTAATCCTCTTGTTATTCTAACAACATCAACAGTTTCATCACTAATGCCTGCAGATGGCGCATTCAATTCACCGTCATCACCTAAATTAATAGATAGATTAGGATTTGTAACATTGAATCTAAGGTTTATTATTGAGTTAGTTATCAAAGCTAATTCTGCAGCGGCCCTTGTGTTTGCCTCATTAGTAGTTAGCACATTTCTATCAATGATTTTTTTTACAGGATTGCCTGATCCTGAAGACCCAAATATCTGTTCTGCACCATCACCCTTCCCATAAACTTCAACTTTAGCAGCTTCTGGTTTTGTTTTTTCTTCAACAACCTCACCAACATTTATACCTTCTACAAAATTAAATACGCTGGCATCTCCAAGATCATCATATAAATAAATAGTCCTGTTTTCTTGATCAACCAAAATGTCTTTATTTGATTGTTTTATTAAATTAATTATAGCATTCCATCGGCTCATGCTCCTTGTTATTCTAAATGAATCAACAGAAGCAGAAGTTGAGTTTGATACATCTGCAGTCCATGCAGGAGAACTACCAGAAACTAAAGCGGCAATAATTGTATGGTCATTTGTAGATGAAAAAACTCTTCTATCATCTCCAGATGTTGGTGCAGGATCTTCAGCAAGTTCAAACTCTCTCCCAAAACCTCTAAGAATTACTCCACCACCTTGAAAGTTTGATCTATAATGAACTTCGCCAATCATGTCAGAAGTACCATTATGAAATATCTCTACTTCCTTTTCTGTATCAAACTCTCCCCTGTCTGTTGCATCTGCACCATCTATTGCAATTTCAAAAGTAGAAATGCCATTGAGCGGCTTTTCATAACTCATCTTAACAACTTGAAACGCCGTCGCATCACCTACATTAATAACAAATCCCATTTTTATTCTGACGTGTGACCATCCCTAAACTTAAAAGTTGGGGTGATATTGGATATTGTCCCTCCTGTAAATAATGTATTAAGACTTTCGTCAGATTGTAATGTTATGAGCATGTTTCCTGAAGTGTCAGCTTGTTTAAGAACTTGTTTAGTTCCGCCAATTTCACCGTAAAGATACTCAACAATATATTGATCATTATTGAAAGTTGTAACATAGATTAAATATAAAGTGAAGGTTCCTGTCGCACTAGCAGTAAACTCAATTCCATTGCCATTCTTATCTTCAATATGCACAACTTGGCCACTGGTTACAGATCCTGTTATTTGTTCAATAGGTGTTTCAACATTTCCTTCGTTCTTTTCAGCGGAATTAGATAATCCAGATTTCTGAGTATTATCAAACAATATACCGAAAGGACTTAAGAAAGTTGCAACATAATCTATATGATTCGGTCTTACTCCTGATGGTGTTTTCTGAACTGTTACTCCTCTACCAATATAAAATTTATCAGCAGCAAAATACAATTTTTTTAGTTTGAAATCATTGAAATTTAATTGTAAGTTTTGATAATCAGAATTCCTTGTAGTTCCATCGAAATGTCCATTGAGACCAATCACTTGTCTTGATTTAATACCTCTATTCCAACCAAGAAAAGTGAAAGCATATGGAAGGTCCTTTCTATCAATAAATGGATCAGTATCCATTGTTAGAGTGTTAGGATTATGAGGGAAAGTGAATGTATCAGCACTTATTGTGCCTTTATATGTCTCATAGTTCTCAATTTTTGCAGTCATCTTGTAACACCCGAAGGAGATGCCATCTCAGTATCTTTTCTTGTAGCTCTCCCAAATATGAACTGAATCAAGTCTATCACAGAATTAAATCCTAAAGCACCCAAACCACCAAGTTGTGCAATAGCAAAGTCTGATCCAGTCTTAGCTTCTCTTGTTTGTCTTTTTATTTCTCTAATTATGGCAGCAGATTCTGCAAAAACACCAAACCTATCACGTTCAGATTGCATTACTTGATTTTCTGAAGGTACCATTGCACCGCCTGCAATACTACCAAATCCAGCTCCAGCAATAGCTCCACCAGGCCCACCTAATGCACCACCAATGAAAGCACCCAATGCACCGCCTGCTAATTTGGCTTCTAAATTTTCTATTTGTTGTAAATTCCCAGACAACAGGTTTGCTAAATCACTTAATCCAATAGATGCTGCATTAACAAATTTACCTATTATTCCTTCGTTATTTTGAATAGCTGTGCCAATAGCAGGGATTAACTCATTAGCAAAAGTCTCAAAAAGAGGCTTTAAAACTTGACCAGCTGTATTACTTAATCTAAGCATAGTGGATTGTAACCTTGCAAAAGTTGGTGCTAATACTGGACTTTTAGTTGCAAGAGCTGTTAATGCTCCAATGCCTGCAGTTCCAATTAAAACAAGAGATTTACCAAATCTTGCTGCAGAAGATCCCAACTTATTAAATGTGCCAAGGGAAGACTCAGCCTGTGTTTGAACTCTATCAAACTGACTTTCAATTCTAACAAAACCCTTTTCAATATCCCTTGTGTCCAAATTTCCTGTTATTTGTAATTGTCCAATTTCAACCATTTACATTGCACCTTTCATTTGTTGCATTAATTCTTGAACCCTTTTTTCTGATTCAGCTTTGTCACCAAACGCTGTGTTAAGTTGCCATATGTCAAATAGATCCTTAACATAACATTTCCGGAACTCATTAGGGCTTATTCCTAATTTCCATGCTTCCCTCATTTGTAAGAGAAACATTTCATGTTTAGTAAACTTTATTTTTGTTTTTGGATCGCATCTATTTATAAGCTCTATTAATCTTTTTTTTTTGATGGTTGATCTATTTTGTTAATCGCTTTGATTATCTTATCAAACAAACCTGTTTTTAGTTTCCTGATAATTTTCCATTTTTCTTCGTGTGTAAGGTTTTTCCAGTCTTTGTCAATATTAAAAAATTCTTTGATTTCTTCTTTAGTGTATGGTACTCCTACCAAATTTTGAATTTTGCATTTATTAATAATTGCAAAATCTTGGACATATTGGTCGCCTTTTTTTACCATATATTGTGGTATCCAGTCGTTCTCTTCTCCTGCAGTAACAGGCTTATACTTAAACCCCGGCTTACCATCAATATTTAGGTCTACTACGCCCTCATTTACTATGTCGTCTTTTAAACTCATTATACTCCCCTCCTATAACTTTAATCATAATTTGCTATTGCATCTTTTGTTACAACTTGTACCGTCTCAGCAACCCAGACAAATTCAACATTATCAACTCCTTCAATGTTGGTGTTACCAATAGATGCAGGATTAACTGTCATCCCAGTAAATGTCCACACTGCTTCATCAGATCCAGATGTCCTAATAAACTCAAGCTTGTTTGTTCCAGTGAGATCTGCTGCTAATTCCCAAATATCTGAATATGTTGTATCTTTGACATTTATATTGAACCTTCCAAAAATCCTGAATACTGTGGGAATAGGTTCGCCAATCTTTCTGTTAAGAGTTGAATTTGCATACCTAGAATCATTAGGATTTATTGTTTGTTGTATTGTCATTTCACCATTATTAACCTCAACAATCTCATTACTAGCAAGAGTTAATTTAACCATCCTGTACTGGAAAGGATCATCTGTTAAGGATGAGATGCTTCCTTGTACAGAGCTTGTACTACTATAATCTTGTGCAAGAACTCCAAGGTTTACATTAACAAAACCATCATTTCCTGCACCTGTTGCTTTCTGGAATGAAATCACCATCTGAGTAACAACATTACCTGTTGTGATAAATGCTTGATTACCTTGTGAATTTTGTTTTGCCCATTCAGCTCTAAAAGATTGTAAAGTATTTCCAACATCAAGAGTATGTGTCGTAGGAGTTGATCCTGTCTCGCTTGTAATGTCAAAAGCATATTTCAGAAATCTCCAATCTACAGGATAAAACTCAATATTATATGGCAATAGTAATGGTCCTGCAACGTTTGCATCAATATATCTTCTATCATTTCCTGCAGATAATGTTTCTTGGAATCCTTGGGCCCAACTTTGGGTAACTCTCATGTTTTTTCCAATAACAAGAGCACTAGCTAATGAACCACCAGTTCCATAACTTGTCTCATTAACTGTAATAAATCTTTCCCGAAGCCCCAAATTAAACTCTGTTGCTGTCATAATAATCAATCCTCCTTAAATTTATGATCTCCTCCCTAAAGTAAGACCTTTCATATTGAATGTAAGCACTGTATGGAATGCTTGTTTTGAATCATCACGTGGCACATTTGTCGGAACTTGAGTCACCAAATAATTATAAAGTATTGGGTGAAGATCGTTTATATATAATTCAAAAGCTTCTGTGGCTTTGCTTGCTAAATACCTTGCAAGATCTTGCCCCTCATACTTTATGCTGTTTATGGTAAAAAACTGCTGCTCTTTTGCCCAAAAATCCGCAGAAAATAATGTTGAACTTTCAACTTCTGCTTCATACTGTCCGAGTCTAACTCCTGTGCCACCGATTATTTTAACACTTATTCTTGGATATGATGTCGCAGAAAGTGAGTCTTGAGGATCATCTGAATATATCCAGCTTGTTGTGCCATATTTGTATGTAATATCAACAGATTCTCCGCCTGTCAAACCATTGAAAAAAATAACTTTTTGATTCTGAAAATCAATATAATAATCTTTCCATTTGACTTGATCTGTTCCATCAACCTGAACAAGGGTCACCGCCTGGACATTCCCAGATGGTGCTGTCAAAGAAAAAGTTGTCTGAGAAACTGAAGCTGTAAAATTCTCACTGTTTGTTGTTTCTGCTCTAGCCCTAGGATCTGTAAGTCTAACTCTGAGAAAGTCCACGATAATATCTTCCGAATTTAAGTATGCTGTCATTTGATGTTCCTCTTGGAACTGTTTTTAAGGCCTCTTGGCCACTAATTTAGTTGGAGGAAAACCAGAAAACCTCCAACAATTAAACACAAGCAGGGGAGCGTGTTTAATATTATATAAACGCTTGCTGTCGATATATTGGAACCCAAATAGATTCCACGGTAAATTTGGCAGGACGCATAAAAGGGTGTGCAGTTATTCCTGACTGAGCAATCTTTGCTCTTACAGCATAAGCTATATTCTCATCCCCTAATTTTCTTTTGGCCCATTCTTTGAGTGGAGCAATAGGCACCCAGTATGGTATTGTTCCAAATTCCATTGACGCTGAGTATGGTGCAGCTGATGTTAAAGTATACTCCGTTGCTATCCCTATAGGATCTAAACTGATTTTTTGTCTCAATTGACCAATATCAACAGGTGCTAAGTCTTGAGCAATTTTTTCCATTTTCAACATGGATTTGAACAGAATCCATGCGGATCTTCGCAAAGTGTCTTTTTTTCCTTTATTAAGATCAGTAAGTTTGAACTTTAGCTTTAACATATGGGATAATTAGAAGTCAAGTATTTATATACTACTTATTTTATGGAGATTTTCTCTTTGCAATCCATGCCTGATAAATAGTGTTCCCATCTGTCTGAGGTCCTTCAACTTGGCTTGTAAGAACCCAATCAACACTATCAATAGTTATTTCATCATTCTCATTGATTGTTGCTTCATAGCTTGTGTAAAACACGCCATCACCTATTTTAGCAAGACCAAGATCAATATACTGCTTTTCTTTGACAGTTACAAACTGAAGATCACCAGTTATTGTGCTTGTAGTTTCACTTGTTGCAGTAAGTTTGCCCATTGAATCCGTGGTTTTTGTTATATTAGTAAGAGTTATATCTGTCCGGCCAAAAAATCTTATACATTCTTTTCCTTTAAGTCTTTCCAAATCAGAAAAGCTTGATGGATCCCGCTCAGTCACCATTTCAACCCACCACTAACATTTTCTTGCCAACAGATAATAATATCTGTTCTACCCTCTTTTTTGCCTGGTCAATTACCTCTCTTATGTTTACCCAAGCTTCACCAATTGTAACAGCCTTCCTTCCTAGAGTGAAACTTGTAGCATCATCATATGAACCACCCGAAATAAGAACAAAAGCTCTTATAGCTCCAAGAAGTGATGCTAGTTCAGTTATTAATGCAGGTGTGGTACTATACCCATGTTGATAAGATATTCTGACGTTTCTTATTCCGTTAGGGAAATCTCTCGTCCCAAATGAAAGCTGACCATTTGAATTCCAATTAATTTGATATAATGGAATTTCCTGACTTATAACAAAATCCTGGCCAGGATAACAAGTGCTTATTTTAGCCTCAGTCGTGTATACATCTCCTGCAGCAATCCTTATATAATAAAAATTGTTGCTTGAATTAACGCTTGTTTTTGTCCAACCAGCTAATGGGTCCCAACTAAGCGATCCTGAAGCTTCAAAATCTAGGACGCCAGTTGCACTTTCTGTTGGGGTAAAAGCTGTCCAGCTTGATCCGTCATAATATTCAATAGTGTTTGTTCCTGCAGTTACACCAACAGTAAACAGCACAATGTTAAGCTCATGAAATTTGTTAGATGTCCCTATATAAAGATAATCCCCTGCAGCTGTTGTGTCTGCGAAAGGTTGAAAAGCGTCACCTTGCTGACTATTCATATCTGATGTAACATCTGTGTAAGTTGCAGCTACAGAATCATACCTATAAGATTTTGATATGCTCATACCTCTTAAGATTTCATATGCTGACTGAATGCTTAAAATGCTTTTATTGTTAAGATTTATTGTGACTGGCTGATCATAATCATCTGAATATGGTCTTTCGGTTCTTGGATAAGTATCAAATTCACCGTCAAAATATTCAACAGTTGTTGTTGCAGGACCCCAATAATCCCCTGTTAAATCATCAACTTCCCGTGATGCAGCTTCTACATATGTTGCAAGAATTGTGTCGCTTATCTTGGGGCTGTGAATATAGCTTATATAAATAACCTTACCATTCACTTTTGTTTTTCCGGCAGTGGTAAGTACAATGAGACCTCCATCAAGATCAATGGAATAATCATCTGTCTCAGTAAGTTCAGTAAGCTCATTGCTTCCTGATGTTCCAAACTTGAGAGTATATGAATCATCTATAATATTTCCATTTGCCACGTCATAACTATTCTCAGAACCATCTCCAGTACCAAGCGTCTCATTTTGTACTTCAACTCCAATCCCAGAAGCCCGAACTATTTTCAGGGTATCAGTATAAGTGTTTGATGTTGATGTAGTTGAAGAGGATGTTGTGTCATCAATAAAATAATCAAGAGATATGTTCTGGCTATCTTCAATCTCACTAAGAAAAGTTATTACATCCCCTGATTTTGTGAAAGTAACGCCATTCTGAAGTATGGCCTGATCAACAATTATCTGGAATCCTGCAGTGATTGAGCCTGTATTTGCAAGAGTATATGTTCTATTCGTATCTCCGCTTGATCCTGTTAAACCAGCTCCAGTTATTTCCTCATGCTTAACTACATTGCTCATTTTTTATTTACCAGGCTTTTTACGTCGCCTTTTATTTCTTTGATGTCTTGTTGGATTCTTGCTAATCTATCCTCGATAAGTAATGTTTTTGTTTCGCAATCTTTGACTTTTTGCTCAATGATGGCAATCTCTTTAACTTCTTCCTTTAAATAATTTATGTCATTGCTCCGGTTTGATGCAAAAGCAGCAACTGAATATATAGCTGAAATAACGGTAATAATCATGATGCTTATTGCCAAATTCCTTTTAATTATGAATGATCCGTTCCCATCAGAGCTTATCATACCAACACCCCTTCATATCACATTTTAATTTGTTTTCACTATTAGTGTTTGGTACTTCAACTCTTTTTTTAGGCACTATAAGATCGTAAGGATCAATACCGTTTTCTTCTGCATATTTTGATAATTTTATCCATTCCCCCTTATTATCGCTTGTGCCGCATCTCTTAGCCGATTTACGACTGTTTATATAAGGATAGCCTGAATATCCTGTGCCTGAAATCCCCCCAGGAAACTCGGTTATTTCAAGATTAAGTGAACACACATAATAATCAGATAATTCGTTCTGAAACATCCCAGGAGTCACTGAAATACTCATGGAAACAACAATAGCAATAATTGCTGTGATAAGCTTATTTTTTGTTTCTTTATTAAGAACCATTAGTCAAAACCTCTTTTTCCTGTTTTATGAAAACTTTTTTTGGTTCTTTTGGATAATTAATAATTTTATCAGATGCTATACCATTGCATGATTCTTCATGAATACAAGTCCCTTTTCTTCTACTGCTTACAAGAGGCATTATTGGAACTTTATATGTTGTTATTATCTTTTCATTTCCAACAATCTTGGTACTGTTTTTTAATTCATATTTAATATCAAGGTCTGCAGGCTGTTTATTAACCTCAACTTGTACACGATTATTTTCTGCAAAAGCATCATGACGTATTGCTGAAACTGTCCAACTGAACTTGCAATTAGATAAATCGCTTGTAACTTCGAACTTGTTATTTTCAATTTCAGAGCTTACATAAAAGTTGCATAGTTTGCCAATCCCAGTAAATTGGTAATTGTATTCTTCTTTGTTTTTTCCATTCAATGCTTCAAACCAATCAGGCAAAATAATAATAGCCTTTTTTGCATTGTTAGTAACACTTTGACCATAATACATGTTTCGCATTTCAGGACTTTCTACAAAAGAATGCTGTAATAATTTATTCGTTGGATCAAGAGGATGATCAATAGTAAATGTACCGCTTCCTTTTGAAATACTGCCATCAAGTTGTAAACCGCCAGAAATGTTTAAATGAGCTTTTTCAGTGCTGTTTATGTACCATGATTGAATATTTCCCGATCCGTCCTGTCGAAGTTTTAATGTGTCTTGATTATCTGATGGGTTATTTTGTACCATTTCAATAACTGGTGTGTTTGTTACTGTACTATTTAAATCTCTATCAAAATACGCTGTCCTCCTGTTAGTATCACCACCAGCAATAAGCAAGATATAATTCGTGTCTGCTCCTTCACTTGTATGAGTTAATTTTATGTTTGCTGAAGCTGAATCATTGTTCATTTCAACAAAGATCCCTCTTGCAGCATTAGTTTGCAGAATATCTAATTTTGCACTTGGTGTGACGGTACCAATACCAATATTACTGTCAGTGTTGTCTACAAATAAAAGATCTGCAAAACTTACGTTGCCTGATGTAAAATTGTATTTTCCAGTAGCATCATCCCCAGTATTGCTTAAATAAATAGAGTTTCCTCTTGTCTCATTCCAGGTTTGATTATCTGTGACTGTGGATATTGGTGCATATAAACTATCTGCAAGAGTCTCATTCCAGGTTACGTTGCCTAGATTAAGCCTGCATGCAATGCTTTCATTAGAGGCATTAAGGCCTGATTGGTAATATCCTGAAGGGCAGTTTATGTCGAAATTGTCAATATAAGATACATTGACATCAAAATTGAATGGGACGCTTGTATTCCAATAATCCGCTTTATCTTCTGACCAATTAAGAAGATTTGTGCTTATTTCATTTAGAGTAAGATTTTCATAAAGACAATTATTGCTCTGATCACAGATCTCATTTGTTCCTTGGTATCCAGTACCGCCTATTTCAAAAGCTGATCCGGCAACTTCAGATCCAGATTTGTTTATAAGAAGGGTGTCATTCTCAAGGACCAATGGTTGAAATGAACCTTTAGTGAAAGAAAACCTTCCGGTTGTAAGCTCGAAAAGTAGCCAAGGAATGCCAGAGTCTGAATCTTGGATTGTAATGCCTGCGGAATTACTTGACCCTGTTGAATTTATCCTTAGAATTGCCTCATCGTATCTTATCTGGAGAGAACCGGTCATTGTATCCCCAGCAACATCAACATATAGACCATCCGCCAAAGTCTGATTCCAAGTCTGATTATCAGTTACCTTAGCATCATAGCTTGAATTATAAGTTGTTGTGTACAGATTCTCGTTTGTCCTATTCAAATATAAACCGTTTCCTCTGGTTTCATTCCAAGTTTGATTATCAGTTACCTTAGCGTCATAAGAAGAATTGAATGTTGTTGTATAATCAGTCTCGCTTGACCTGTTTAGAAACAAACTATACCCATAAGTTTCATTCCATGTTGTGTTATCAGAAATAAGAGTAGTACCGCTTAGATAAATAGTATCAAAAGTTCCATTAATTCCAGAAATGTTAGTGAAATTCTTAATGACTCTTCTGTTCCTTCCATTTATGTCTCCTTGGGGAACAAAATCAACAGCGAAAACTAATGAAGCGAACAGTATTAAAAATATAACTGGAATTGATCCCTTCATTGTATCCTCCAAAGCTATTTTTTACTAAGCCAAGATTTCTTTTTTTTTGTTGCTTTTTTCTTAGTAGTTTTTTTTCTGCCTTTCACAAGTGTCTTTGCAGCTTTTGAAACATCTTTCTTATCGAAAACCCCATCATTGTTTAGATCTCCATCTACTATGACAGGTCTAAGATTAGGATGTCTTTGGCCTGCAAGACCAGGAACATCAGCAGTTTCCCCTGGAGGAATAGTTATCCAACCCCTAGGGAGCTTCATATTCACACTTTGTGTATTATTTATGTTTTTGAATAACATTGTTCTATAAACCTCCTATGATATTGCTACGCAACCTTGTGTTGAACATTTGTATTGCTTTGATTTTGATGGTGTTGGAAGCACTACTGCGGAATTATCTTCTTCTGTATCATCTACGACTTCGATCCAACCTGACCTGCACAATTTGTTTCCTACGTCTGAATTCCAACATTTGCCAGTAGGCAACCCATAATATTTACTGGTTTTCTCGCATTGCATTACTAACGACCTACTTTCACAGTAAAATAGATCATCATCGCCTAGTTGGGTACCTCCCAGAAAACTTAACCCCATCAATAGGACTACTAATGCACTTATTCCAATAGTTTTTTTCTCTACCATTTTTAGATCTCCACAACCTTTGTCTTTACTACTCCAGGCTTTACCTTAGCAGTTTTAGTTCCCCAGTCATAATAAATGTCGTCTGGACTGTATGTTTTGTAATCGTCCTGTTTTACTATCCTTGTTCTTGTTTCTGTATCTTCAACTTGGACAGTTACACAATCTTGAGTACAAACAGTGTCATTAACTTGATCGTCCCATGCACAGTTTTCTGTACATTGTTCTTCATCTCTTGTTATAGGAACTTCATACGATTCTTCAACATCAACTTGTCCAGCATAATATTGATCTTCCCTAAGGTCATTGTATTTTAGAAATTTCTGGTATTTTGACCAACAGTCCTTATGCCACCAGTTGTTTGAGTTTTTATCAACCTTTTCAATTGTCTGGGTATAAGTACCTAAAGATTCTTTTATGTAAGATACTACAAAATCACCATTTGATGCGAATGTGCATTTTGCAACAAATGGATCATGTGTCATTTCAAGTATAGGTGAATTAGCTGTAATTGCACCATAATAGACTGTGCCTGATATATTTACGTCACCATCAAAATAACCTTCTAATGCAGCACCAGATTCTACATATATTCCAGCTTTTGTTGTTGCTTCTGAATCAATATGTAAAGCATATCCATCGCCATTTTGATCAATCCATATTCCATCTCCTGTTCCTGCATTAACTATCTGAAGTACATCACTAGATTTATTAACGTCAGCTACAACCACAGCCATAGTCGGATTGATAGATGCTTGAGTACTATCAAATATGTAAACTAGAGTATGGTCACTATTGTCATTTGATGATAATGCTCTTATTAAGCTCCCCTGTGAATTTGTAAGTTGATTGGTTGCTTCTATTTCTAACACAGCTTCAAAATTACTTATATTTCGTACGCCACTAATATAAATTGTACTATCTGTTGATTCAGAAATAATACGTAGTGCATTATCAGTATCATTATTATGATCTACATAGATTGCATCTCCTGATCCATCTTGTTGGATTTGTAATGCAGTTTGATCATCCCCTGCATTGTCTTGTTCTATTTGAACAACTGGTATTGCTGTTGCTGCTGCTGTTAAACTTCTATAGAATAAGTTTGTTGCTGCGTTTGATCCTGTGTTTGATGTTCTAGCAAGCCAAACTGAACCACTAGCCACTGCAGTATTTAAAAAATATGCAGCTGTTGCTCCGAAAGTTTCAACTCTAATTCCATTATTTCCCTCTGTTGTAGCTTCTGAATCAATGTATAATCCTCTACCGTCACCGTTCTGGTCTATGAATAGCCCGTCGCCTGTACCAGCATTAGTAACATTTAATACTCCAGTAATGTCATTGTACGCAGTACATGTTGTTGTAGTGTTCAAAGTTGTAATAGCGCTGTTAGTCGGGCATGATGCAGGGAACGTTGTATTATCAATATTGTTCCATGAAGATGATCCTGTACCATTGAAAGTGTCAAGGACTGTTAAATTCCTTACTGTGATCTTGTTAAATTCTGCTGTTGTTCCTGCTATAGCAAGACCTGTAAGAATTATAAACATAATCATTATTGAGTATATGATGCTTTTTTTCATTGTAATATCACCTTATTATGGGGTAACAACTTTACACACAACAACCTGGTTATTCTGTTGCCATACCAAAACCTTATCACTAGAGGCAATCCCCATAGTTGATAATGCAGCAGTAGCATTAGCCAGGTCTCCTGCTTGAAAAGTTACAACAGTTGCGGTCATTTTTACCCTCCTAGTATCCGATTATTGTAATATTTTGTACTCCTGGAGTTATTGCTTCAAGAGTTATTATGCCTGTATCTGAGTCGAAAGTCGCAGATTTTATGGACCCATCAGAGCCTTGGACTATCGTATTAATAACATCAGATATAACGCGGCCTTTCCCATCTGTAATATCTGTGTTAAGATCAATAGTGTCTCCATTTGAAGCAGATGAGTCGGTCCTAATAGAGATTATCTTTAAATCCCCACATATTCCGATTTTTCTGAATTGTTCAGTAACTGCGGTCATTTTAAACCTCCAAAATATTATAAAAAAATAAAAAATTAGGAAAAATTAATTCCCTAGATTGCCATACAGTACCAAGGTGGCCTTAAGATCTGATGCTCCTGTCCATGTGACAGTTACAACGCCTGTTGTGCCAGTGGTCCCTGCAATAGGAACAGTTGCTGTTGCTTCGTTTGGTGTAATGGACGCGCAAGTTACCCTGCTAAATTTTTGACTTGTATAAGTCTCGCCACTACTAACGGTCAACTGAACTACTTCCAAATTAGGATTATGGACATCAATCCGTTTTGTTACAGTTGCAGCGGTCATCTAATTCACCACCTAATAACCTTCAATATGGATGTATACTGTTGCTGGACCACTAGCTACAGTCGCCAGAGTTACGATTCCTGTGGAAGCTACCCAGGAAGCATCAACTCTTGTGCCTGTTGCACCCACATGATACGCATCTGTTACTTCTGATATAACGACGCCTTTAGCGTCTGTTGAATCAGTCCCAAGATCAACTGTATGACCTGTGTTTGTTGAACCATTACCTTTGATGACTAGCTTTTTTAGCCCACCAACGACTCCAATGTGTCTAAAAACTTCTACTACTGCTGTAGCTGACATTTTTCATTACCTCCTTATGTGATGGTAGTCATCTGTGTATGTGCTGCCTCGAATGTGTTTACAAAGGTCACATACTCTTTCAAGATGTATACTGTTGAATCATTCTCGCTTGCTTTCTCTTCATAGGTCAGATCCTGAAGAACCGCCATAAAGATGTATCTTGTATCAAGAAATAATATTCTCTTAACACTTGCGCCTGTTGGCATGAATCTGTCTCTGATAAAAAGGACACCATCGAACTCGAAAGCACCAGGAATACCAAAGCCTAGCATGTCCATGCTTGGGTTTGAAACCTGTCTCTGAACATCAAGGAGCAATCCTTTGATGTAGTTATGAGTTGAAGCGTCAGTAACAGCAAGTGTGACATTACCGTTTGCATTGAATGAAGTAGCAAATTCTGCTCTTATCTGTGCAAGGGTTGGCAATCCGCTTACTGAGGTTGTGTTTGTTGTGATTGTCTGAATAAGACCGTTTGGTTCTTCAGGGTTTGTGCTTGAGTCACCGTTGATTATTGCGTCTTCTTCAGCTTCCATAATGCTTGCAGTCTTTACAGATAGATCAAGCTGTGTTGGATCAATAAACCCACGCATTGAAGCAATGGCTGGACCGCTAACTCTTCCTTTAGCATAAAGGAACTTAACAGCCACACTAACCCTATCATATGTATCAATCTGATCAGAAATTGCAGCATTCTCTGCATACCATGCAGCGCCGCCCTTTGCTGTCAAAGGGATATAATCATATGTCTGGCCCCTGATTGCTCTCCTTGGCAATAGGTTTCTTAGTGGTGTCATTCTTATTGTTCTGTCAACAATTGATGGGTCAACATAAACAGGAATAAGTGCTGTTCCTGCAGTGCCTACGCCACCTGTCTGAGTATCAATGCTCGCTTTCTGAACCATATTAGATTTTATAAGTCCAAGCTTGTTTGTCTTGTTCCATGGGTTCAAATATTCGACGCTCTCTCCGCCAAATTCATCCTTTGAAATTTTTAGTGTTTCCCCGAATGAATCTTCGAAGGATCTCTGAACATCAAAATCCTGAGGCTTGTCATGGAATCCTGCTTTCTGTACTAACATATTCAATACCTCCTTATTACTGGAATTGCTCCAGAATCCATCTTTTTTTGTAATTCTTCAGCTGATAAATTATCAGCCCCATCAATAAGTTCATTATTACCCTTGTAAAATGGACTTTTCTTGACTTTCTCAAGTTCTGCCTCAGCAGCTTCTGCTCTTTTTTCTGCTTCAATAACATCAACAGACTTTTCTTCAGCAGGAACTTTAGGTTCTTCAGGCTTATCAGTCTCTTCAGCTACTTCTGTCTCTTCAACTTCTTTCTTGAGTTTTTCAAGCTCTTTTAATGTTTCCTGATGCTGTTTTTCTAATTCTTCAAATTTCTTTTCAATATCGGATTTTTCCGAGACAACAGCATCATACTCTTTTTGAGTAAATGTCTTATCTTCTGACATTTTATCAACCTCCTGTTTTATATTAAAACTTTTAGCAACTGCCATGGCTTGGCCATGCCTATTGCTTGGAATAGCAACAAAAGAAGCTTCAAGCAATTCTAAATCAGTATATACTGTTGTAGATTTGCCCATGATCTTTTCTTCTTTTTTATCTTTTACAATAGCACCAATTGAAATGCCCATCTTGGCACCTTCATCAAGCATGCCTTTTATTTGCCGAGCATTATCATTTGATTCGAAAAATCTCGGTTCCGCAATTAAAGCAACATGACCATCCTGTTTTTCAAGCCTTTTATTTGTCCATTCACAGACTTGATTAAGGATTTTATTCTCATGATCCATTAATCCGACAAGATAACCTTCCGGTCCATCTTTTTCCATTATTTTCTTTAAAGCATCTTCTCCAACAACCTCTCCGTCACGGTCAATGCTTGTATCACTTAATACAGCCATATATTTTCCATTCTCAGCAGATTTGAAAACAGGCTGCCATAATGTTATTTCATGGGTGCTTTTTAATAATGTTTCAGTAGAATCTAATTCACAATCTTTCCCGAATTTTGCTTGACAAACAGCATAAGCACTTTCTTCTTTAGTCTTACCTTTCTGTGGCTTAAATTCAGGATCACCCATTAGTGATTTTACACAATCTTCAACTTTTTTTGGCATATAGGAAAATTTGAAACAACAAGTATTTATATACTACTTATTTTTAATCAACTGAGAATCTTATGACACATCTGCAATTTGGATGAGCAAAAGGTGGAAATAAACCTGACTTTTTTGTTACATCGTCAATAAAAGGATCATCCAGAGGGATGCCTTTAGTACCATATTTCCTATCAAGGCGCCTACAAATCTCGCTTGTCCTTGAATCATTAACTGCAGAATATAACTTTTTGCCTTCAATCCCTGATTCTTTGTATGCTGTAAGTTTACCACGATTAACAAATCTTGTAACTTCGGTCCTTGCAATACGTTCAGCCTGGGCGGTTGTTGATCCTTGAAATATCTCTTTAATATTTTTTCGCATATCCTGCCTGCTTACTTTATTATCCATATCTTCTTTAATCTGTTTAAGAATCTTGAACTGAAGCTCTTTTGTAGCTCCTTTTATCCCATGCCATTTTTCTCCTTGGATAGTGTAACCTTCTATCTGTTCTTGTTGAAGTTTCTTGGCCACATCATCAAATTGCCTAGTATAACCAATATCCAAGTTAAGCTCTTCTTCTGCACTCTCTAATCCAGTCATTAAACCACGTTTCACATATCTTTTAACCGCACTAAGAAAAACAACAGAATTTATGCTATTCATCATTTTTCTCAAGAACTCACCAAAAGTCTTTAATGTTCTTGGATTATATATTTTTTCCACAGGAATCTCATCAATAGCATTGACTATCTTTTTCTCCCATTTATTTACAATAGTTTTATAAAAATCACCGTAATCAACAGATTCATCAATAAGGTCATCACCAGGTTCTACAATATCATTTTTAGTTTTGCTTAGTATGTCTGGTTTGAATTCTTTGTTTGAACTAAGCTTTATACAGTTTGTACAATAATTGATTTTAAAATCTCTTATCGCATCATCTGGCGAAATATCAAACATCTCAGAAAATTCTATAATGCTGGATTTAGAAACTACCGTGAAGTGTTCCCATAACTCCTCTGTCTTGAAAATAAGAGTTATACTTTTTTCATCTTCAAAAAAATACTGATTAGGAAACTTAGTTTCTTGTTGTTTCTTTAAGGTTTTCTGATATTCATTAAAATCTAATTCTAACATTTTGTTAATCACCAATCCTGACAAGATTGAGATTTGATGAATAATAATTTCCTGTGCCTGTATTTCCTATATTGGCAGTTCTCACAGAAATTTCATCACCAACATCAAGCTCTACAAAACATGTTCCTGTCTGTGTTATAATGTCTCCACCCGAAGTCAATTTTTTACGATGTTCACATTGTTCTCGATTTTCAAGATTAACAAACAAACTAGTATAATATTCATAATTATTCTGGCCTGAACCACTAGCCATGAAAGATGCCTGATACAATCCAGCAATATTACATGTCAAATTTGAGTTTCCGTTAAATTCTATACCGTTGGCTGTGAAACCGTTAAGGTGTGTTGCGTTTGTCATGAATAAAGAATAATAAACACCATCAGAAGCAAAATTTAATTCTGTAGCAGTATGATTATTATAAAACATCCCACCATATATATTATTTATCGTAGCATTACCCCCTGTTTGATTAAGACCACCATTAATTTTTAGTCCATCTGAATTAATCCTTAAAATCTCATCAGAATCAATTGCAAAAATCATAGGTAATGTTGTCCCACTTGCAACATGGTTTGATTGAAAATAAATATATCCAAGGTTTGGAGTATTTCCGATTGTTAATTGACCATAATTCCCAGGAGTTTCATTATTGAAAAGTCTCCAATTAAATCCCCCATTCAAATTATACAATAATGTTGATTGTTTTCCTTGTAAATATGTATAAAAATATGCTGGATCTGAAGGCTGAAGATAATCTATATAACCACCAGTATTACCATGGCCAAGTTCATTTATTCCAAAGCTTAACTGGTAACTGTTATTTAGTATTTTTAATCCTGCAACATTTGTTTTATTTATAAGTAATGGGCCAGTCATTGAATCTCCATCGATATTTACCCAATAATCAGAACAAATATTACTGTCCCCATTTTCTGTTATAGCATAATACATTGGACAAGCAACAGGAAAAGAGTATAAATCTGTCCAAGTTAAATTCCCTGACAAGTTTCTTGCAGTAAACTTTGAATAATTAACTTTTTCTTTAAGCCATGATCCTTGATAATCATAAACTTCCCTATTATATGAGGCCAGAATTAAAGGAACAATCAATAATCCAATGATTAAAATTAGATTCTTATTCATAATAAAGCACCTTAATTGTGTCTGTATTATTGACAGCAATAGCAAACTTTATTGTGCTTGATGCTGTCTTATGAGTTACTGTTAAATCAGATTGGGCAATTAATTGATTCTCAACCCACACACTCACAGGGCCAGCTGTTTCTACCGTATTAACAAGCGTCAATACTCTTTCTGTTGCACCATCGGCCCCACTACATTCAGAACCCAACCTATTCTCTTCTGATTGTTTAATTTTTATAGCTGATCCTGCACTATCAACTAAAAACACCCTGTGAGCTGATGCAGACCATTGTACTGTGGCTTGCTTAACATTATTAAGTTGATCTGCTGTCGGTGTTCCTACCATTCATAAACCCCTCAAATGCTTTTGTGTAAGGTAAATATTTTGTTTCTTCATTATTCATTTCTGCTGAATCATTATCAGAATTAATATCAACATTTTCAACTTGGTTTCGAGAAGATAATGGTACATCCCCCCATTCAACAGGTTCCATGCCTTTTTTCTGTCTTATCTCATTAATAGTTATAACGTCTCTATCTAACTGGTCCATTGCCTGAGTATGCTCAATCTGTTCTTCAGTATGATCCACAGGCTTAAACTCAAACTTTACTGGTGGATCATCCTCTTGAAAAAATTCAGGAATGATTGATTTATTTATAGCATTCTCAAGCATTTTTAAGTAAGGCTTTATTGCATTCTTGACAGTAACCCTTTCTTGGCCTTCTTGCGCTGATCTGTTTACATCTTCATAAAACCCAGCCTCTGCAGGAGATACTCCAAAAACAGCAAACACTAAATGGAAATACCATTTCTGACCCTGCAGCCATTCCATGTCTTTGCTTGTAGGATTGAAAGAACTAAAATTGACTTTCGTATTATGGAATAAGAGCTTATGCGGTCTTCCTTTAGCTTCTTGATTCCACATTGTTTTGAATCTTTTCATGCTGTCTGGATTAGCATTCTCAAGACCTACAATACCATCAGGTATTGCATTATTTTTAAAAAAGTCCTTATTCCAGCGCGTTGACTGGATAAGGACCTCTAGGACTTGTTGTATTGCTTGTACTGGAGAAAATCCATACACTGAATAAGTTTTCTGATTCATCATTAACCAGACAATTTCGTCAGGCTCAAAAGCTATTGGGTTTTGCATTGGGTTTTTGAAAGAATATTGCCAATACCATCTAAGCCTTCTGAATCTATCAACATCAATAAGGAAAGTGGAAGAATCTGCAGGACGTATTTCGATCATGTCTCTTTTGCCAAAATCTTTTAACATCATCATCCGATTTGTCCCAACCTCATTACCAATATTATCTGTCAAAGTAACATCTTTCTCCTCATAACTATCTTTTGTAAACACTTTCTGCCATACGCCAGAATCAATCTCGCCAACATCAGTTATTGCCTGGCTGCTAATATCGGATATTGTCTCATGCTCTGAATTAATATCTTCAAAAAAAGATTTTAGTTCTTTTATATACCCAGAAACGTCAACATCATCCTTAACATCTTTTTTTAGAACGTCCCAGTCAATTGTAAGGATTTCTTTTTTTATAGTATTAAGAACCATTTGAATCCAAGGACTTTTTGCAAAATCCCTAAGCTCTAATGTGTTTATATTTCTTGGCTGGCCTAGTTTAGCAGAAAAGAACCATGCCGGATAAATAGAAAGTTTTCCTGCTGGATCATCCTTAGGGGTGTTTGTTGCATTAAAACCATAAGTATCAAGAGTATTATCAAATAACTTCCTTGCTCTCTCTAAAAAGTTATACACAAATCCCATAATTGAAAATTTGAAGTAAGTAGTATTTATATACTACTTATTTCCAAGGATTTTCAACAACACAATTTATCACTAGCATATCTCTGGAAATGTCTGGAACAATCTCCTTTACCAGCTTATCATCCCTTAATATGTATTCCCGATACATCCTGAACCTTTGAGCAATATTCTGTTCTTTTGTCAAAGAGTCATCATTTCTATATTCAGATTCAACTTTTTTTAAGTGTTTATCTTTTATAGAATTAATTATTTCTTTGCACTTCTTTTCCTGGGAAGTTTTTGCCCAGACCTCATATTTGCTTAATTCAGTTATTGTTCTCTTAAGAGCAGGAATAGTAGACCTACAATTTACAATCATTGTTTCAGCCTGGGTTATCTTTTCATTCAGTTGATTTATTTCTGCCCTATTCCTTGATAGATTTGTTAATATGTCCTTTGGTGTGAGATTGATAGGATCAGTTGTTTGCTTAAGTACTACAACGTCATCCTTTTTCTCATATGTCCGTTTAATCTCATATTTCTGTGTCATCTTCTTTATACTCCTTTGTTTTTATTGGTCGCTTATATTCGATTGTCTCTTCAACAACTTTTTCAAATTTGTATCTTGCATTTACTTGGATCTTTTTCTTTTCTCCTGTGCGCTCATCATAAACATCTTTTTCAGTAACAAAAAGCTTTTTCCTTAATTGACCGTCAGGACCAACTTCAGACTTGTATACTTGATAAGTTATAATACCTACATTACTACCATTCATTGATGCTTCAAGGCCACAAATAAACATTTTCGGGCTTTCAGTATACCATCTATGAGTTCTCCCAATAGGTATCTTTGTATGCACTGCTTGAGACAATTTCTGAATCTCCTTGACTCTTTTTCTTAACCTAGCAATAACTGGTTTCATTAAATCCAAGTTAGCATTCTTTTTTAGATTACTTACTGTTTCTTTTGCATGATCCAATATTGTGGTTTTTTCTTTTTGTTGTGTTTTTTCTTCAACCATTTTTTTCCTCCTTAATTAATTCATTGTATGGACAGCCTTTGTAATGCTTATTGACATTTACTCTTTCAACACACACTACCCTCTTATCCTTATCTATCTGAAATAATACTTTTCCCAATCTTGTTTTGTATATCCTACATAGTGTCTTGCCACTTGGAAGTTTAACAAGATATTTGCACTTTTTTATTTGCCCTTTGATTTCGAAGTGACAGCATCTTCCACAGCGCATGCACTTGATCTCTTCTTGGCTTTTTGTTTTTTTAATAATTGATCCCTCCCTTTTGCTAATTGTAATTCTGCAGTTCCATCAGCTAATAACCTCCATATATTAAAATATATTGGATTATAACAGTTCTTTGATCTGTAAAAAACATGTGCTGGATTATCACTATGGTTTTTTAACATATTCTTAGCAATATTATGCATCAATATATTGAACAATTCCCGGTAAGCAGTATCTGTCAATGTTATTGTGTACAACCACTCTTTCATTGAAGTTAGTAACACTATGGCTCTATCATTTTTCCTAAACTTAGCAGAATACTTAGGGGACCAACCATATATCTGGCTTAAAAATTTATAACACCAATCGTCAAGAGATTTTTCAAAAGCTTCATCAAAGATTTTATAATTCTTGTTCCAAGGTTTATTTGGGATTTTTCTTGTCTTACATTTTCCAAGTATCTTATCACCAAGCAATAAGAGAGGCACAAGAAACCTATATTTAAACTTGAAATGGATATTATGGAATTTCTTTGCTGTCTTATGTACTGTGTCACCATCATAAATGTTTTCCATCATAACTTCGTCTTTTTGCTTCATAACCTCATCGTGGTTTGGTTGCTTTTCTTCTTTGAATATTCTTTTTATTATATGCCACCATCCAAATTTCCATTTTTTTTTATTATTTCTTGGGTTTTTTGCCATTCTTACCTCCACTAATACATTCATAAATATGCATTAGTTCTGGATTGATTTTGTTTCTTATTGATGTTTCTAAATGAGCAAACTGGTATTTAATATCCAAATGACCTATAATTATCGTAGCAAATGCAAGGAATATAAAAATGGGTATCAAGATTATATAATGCTCAAGAAGTCCGAAAACCTTTAAAAATGTTGCAGCAATACTGAAATTAGTAAAAAGATTTAAAGGTAACTGGACATATGCATGGGCCCTATCAACACACAATTTCAAATAAAAAAATTTCATTGCTACATATTCTGCAACTTTATTCTTGGGCATAACACATCTCCTCACATTTTTTAAAACAATCAGGTATATCATAATCTTTTGGTTCAGTGTTCATTGAACAAACCTCGTGAACTGTATGTTCAAGAAGTGATCTGCTTACCAGCCCATATCCAAAATACCAGTCTTTTATTTGATAAATCGGTGTTTCCTGGGTAACAATCCCAGTCCTTAAAGGATGATCAGATTTAAGAAGATATTCAAGATAATCTGCTGCGTTCTGTTCAAAAGGATTATAATCCGCAATCATAAATCCTATTATTGCTCCGAAAACTAAGCATACAACTCCAACTATTAACACCATATGTTTTGATTCAACTATTAATTGATCATCATCTTCCATTCTTAATCCTCCGATACATTATTATCGATTTTGTTTTGGGCATATATAATGAATTATCCTTGTATTCCCTGTCAACAATATCAATCTGTTTTTCATACTCGTCCATGCACATCACTTTTTGGAGAGCTCTGTAAATTACTGCTTTCTGCACAGTTCCTTTTAAAGCATCCCTTATCTGACTTGCAGTAAAAAATGTTCCAGCATGTTTATCCAGGAAATCAAAAACATCTCTTATTCCCATTTTATTTTGTTATGAATTTTCCGCATTTGCATTTGAAAGTATTCTCGTAACCTTCAATGTTCTGATCCTCTTTTATGTTATTTCCACAAGAAGGACAAATACAAACAATGTCCGGATTTGTTCTTTTAAACCTTTTGCTCCAGTCTTTCATACTTCCAAAACCCCCATCTCAACTTCAAACTTCTCCATCTCAGCTCTTTCAATAGCCAAACCTAATGCTATAGGTATATCACCATGAGGTCCAACTTCAACAAGTTTACCATCATTTAAAGCATATGTGCAAACCTCATCCATAATAGAATGAGCAATCTCTTTGTCCTTTTCTGTGTTATAAGGTATCCTGATCCGCCTATTTTCGAACTGTGTTGCAAGACGTTTTATCATTGAGATCTTACCTATTGTGTGACGTTTACCTTCAAATTCAGCATCATAATTCTTTTTTGCAGCTGAATCAGATGCACCTGTCCAGAACAAAGTATAAGGGAAATTCCATTTCTTTTCTCCGGTATCTTGATCTATAAGAAGCTCTTTGCTCATTGACCTTATAGAGTTTTCTTCCAGAGCATTATCATCATAATTATGAATCCCTGAAAGATATTCAATATAATCAAATTGTTGAGTAATTGAAAGGCCCTTTTTAGTATTACAGTGTAAAATCGTATACCCCTCAGTTCTTTTGCCAATACCAACAAACGCAGATTTATCAGCAGTGATCCTATCGCTAAAAGCAAAATCAACCCCTTGTACCATGAAATCATATTTACCAACCTCTCCAAAACTTAATTCACTATCAAAACATTCTGTTACCCATTCCCTTTTAATAAGGCTTGCAGTATCATCAATTGGATTGTTAAGATATTCAGACTGGAAACTTGTAGAACCTATCTCAATCTTTATTTCTTCAAGCTTCTGTTTACTGTATCTCTCTGGGAAAAGTATAGATCCTTCTATTATATTGCCTTGATCATCTAACTGACAAGCCTTGAATATATGACCATCCAACAACCTGATCTTTTTCATTAGCAAACTGTCAAGATGTAAAATCGTACCTATCATCTTATACTTTCCTTTAATATCCATAGCTGGAATAATCTGTTTATTTAATTTGTTTGCATCCTTGTATCTTAAATCTGGATTTAAAACCCTCTGATCATCTTCAATATCGTCAAGGATTATAAGTGTTGGCCTTATATTCTTGTACTTCAACCCCCTAATATTCTTCTCGAAAGATAATGCCTGAATCCTTATTTTACCTTTTACATCAAAACAGTCCTCTCTATCTTTCCCAGATTCCTGATCTTTTCCTTTGCTTATTTCTTGGTTACCCCATATGTGCTTTATTATCATATTACGTTTGAGTTCCCTAGTAACTGGTTCCAGGAATGATACTGATTTCTGATGGTTTTGTGAAGTGTAAACAATGTAAGGTTCAAGCTCGTATAAAATGTTGTATATAACGAATCCTTGACCAACAACAGTACTATTATGAGTAAGCATATAATCATCAGTAATATATGTGCCTTCTGGATTTTCAACAGTAATACATCTACCATAATCGTGTTTTTCAAAAGATATATCAACAATTGCTGATCTTGTTTTCAAACTTCCTTGCCATTTATTCCTTTTCCTTCTCAATCTACATGGAATAATATTATCTGGAACCCTACATGTAACTGCATAAGTATGAAATTGTTTTCCATTACACATTGTAAATTTGTCACCAATTGTTCCAGCACCACCTAAACTCCTCAAAAGTTCAAGAAAAGACAATGCAAGAGATTTGTATTTAGTATAAAATACAAAAAGATTCCCACCATCTTTTATATGACCATCAGTATCTACTAATCCTTGTAATAAAGATTCTCTTTGTTTTATTGAACCAAATAAGTATTTTCTAGGAATATGTTTATTTTTTATAAGTTTTAGTTTCTTTAATCTAGGAAATAATCCTTGAATGGTATATCTCATTTTTGCTTTTTGTTTTTTAATTGGGTAATCAATATAACTCAATATTTCAGGATCTGCTGTTGTAAAACTACTGTTTGCAGAAGTTCCGTCACCAATCCAACAACCTAATGTATATGGATCAATATCATATTTCTTTTCTTTATAATTAACTGCTTCTGCTGTTGGTAAGAAGCACCTATATTCAACATAGTGTTTTCCATTCCTTTTGTCAAATCTTTCACTCTTATAATTAGATAGTATTTTCCTTGTTGTCTTAGTTACAATCCTATTTTTTGTATTTGAAGGACATTGAACATTCCACAAATGTTCAAGATTACACAATGTTTTTCTACCATCTCTTGTTTTAACCGTGTACAAATCCATTTTTTCTATTGGGTGCAAAAATTTTACTCTTGTAGGATTTCCATCACCACCAATAACTTCATCTCCAACTTTCAATTCAGATAATTTTATCCATCCTTTTGGAGTCAATATATTACAATCTAAACTTTGAGCTTTCCCCCATCCCCTTGGTAAGGCGTCTGCTGAGTTTTCTGTTGAAAATAGCTTCTTGGCAATGATTCTATGCGATTCAGTAAATCCGCAAGTAAAAGCTTCAGGAAGAACAAACATACAAAACTGCTCAAAATGATTTTTAAAATAATGATATAAGAAATCTTTTAGCTTTTTATCTTTTAAACTCTCTTTGAATGCCTTAATTAATTCTTGATCTGTTAATTTATCCATTGTATTTATCTATATTTTGTTTTTTCATAATGTCCTATATTAAAAACATGGTGGTGGAGAGGTCCACAGGTGTATAGGGGTGTGACGAGACAATAGAACTTGTCCCTCTCCATTACCATGAATATGATGCAACTGGATTGGGTGGAAAACAGGTAAACGCTGAACCCACTTGACCATTACTGAATCAAGCACCCAAATATCCTGCATTTATAGCAGCGAGTGAATTTGAACCACAAATCTGGGGGCCATGAACTGCCTGTATTAACCTGATTACACCACGCTGCTTTAATTTCCTTTCTTATCTTTCTTCAAAAACTTCTCAATATGCTCTTCTGCTTCTTCAGAGCTTATTCTTATTTCCTGGCTTCCAGAACTGGTGATCTCTTGCTTAGGTGTATATTTATCGCTTCTCCGATCTAGCCTGAACTTGATAGCTTTCCAGTCCCCTTCCTCAATCTTCTTAATAAGCTTATTCTCAGCAAGATCTGTTACACTACTGTCTTCATGATCCAGTACTTCTTTCATAAGAGGGTGCCTTTTAAGGAACTTGTATATTGCTCCAACTTCGCACCCCAGCTTTTGAGCTATTAATGTTATAACTCCCCCAGTTCCAAGAACTGCTTTCTTGAATTTCTTAATTGTTATTTTTGTCATTTTTATCCTTTTTAATTGAGTTTTGCTGCTTTTTGTGATGTATATTTCTCCCATCTATCGATTATTACCTGGCAATATACTGGATCTATCTCCATCATCCGGCATTTTCTGTCCATTTTCTCGCATGCAATAAGTGTTGTTCCGGATCCTCCAAAGGGATCATATACCAGATCTTTCTCTAAAGTGTTATTGATAATCGGTATTCTCATGCATTCTAATGGCTTCTGAGTGCCATGCCCTGTCATCTCATCCTCTTTCTTCTTTGAACCACCGAAACAGTTCATTCCAGCTATTTCCCATACTGTTGTTTGTGACCTGTCCCCTTGCCAATTATGCTTTTTCCCTTTCCTGACGCAATATAAACAAGGTTCATGCTTCCAATGATAATCGTCTCTTGAAAGAATAAAGTGAGGTTTTACCCAGATTATTTGATTAATGATCTCAAATTGAGACTTTTGCAAGCTTTCTGAGACTTCTTTTGTGTGTTTACCTGCATGCCATACATAACATATATCGCCTTTAAACAGCTTATATGCTGCTGACCAGTCTATTATATCATCATTTGGTACTTCCCCCATTGCTCTTGAGGGGTAATTGTTACCTAGTAATCCTTTCTTATCAGCTTCATCTCTCCATTTTGGATCATAATTTACACCATAAGGTGGATCTGTTACCATAAGGATAGGAATCTCATCTTGCATTAATATTCCAACATCTTCTGATTTAGTACTATCTCCACACATAATTCTATGATCTCCAAGAAGGTAAACGTCCCCTTTCTGTATCTTAGTCTTGCTTTTTGCTCTTTCATAAGCATTAACTTCAACAAACTCTTCTTCTGCAGCTTCATTTAGACCTCTTTTTCCACCGGAAATCAATGGATTTATCTCTTTCATATCAAATCCAGTAGATTCCAAATCAGCACCTAAATGTTTCAATTCCTCAAATTCAACCTTAAGTAATTCAAAATCCCAGTCGGATTCAGCAGTTTTGTTATCTGCAAGCCTGTATGCTCTAACTTGCTCCTTTGTTAAATGTTCTGCCATGATACATGGGATCTTTGGTATTTTTAAGTTCCTTGCTGCAAGTATTCTCCCATGCCCAGCTATGATATTGAAAAACTTGTCTATTACCACAGGAACATTGAATCCGAACTCAGTTATTGAAGCTTCCAATTTCTTTATTTGCTTCTCTGGATGTGTTTTTGCATTAATAGGATACTCTTTTATCTTCTCAATACCAATCATTGTTATTTCCGGCATCTTAACTTCTTCTGTTGGGTTTGGTATTTCTGACATTTGATTTCCACTTCTTTTTATTTCCAATAATTATTTCTTTTATGTTTGTTACAATTAATGGTGACTCTTTAGCCAATTCTTTCTTTAATCTTTTTTTGAAATCTCTAAGTTGAGATGCTGATGCACCAGGTAATGTAAATAAAAGAATTTCCCCTTTCTTCTGCTTTCTTATTCTGAGGGGTTTTGCTACAAACTCCTTTTTTCCTAAATTACATAAAATCATTCATCCCTCACAGTATTAAATCAAACTTATTCTCTTTGATTATTCTATTTACAGCTTTGATACAATTACCCCTTCTAGTGTACCCTTCACCTGAATCGGCCATTATGTTGCCGTTCTTGGCCCTAATATTCCATCTCCACTCATCTTTTGCATCTTTGTAAACTTCTAGATATAACATTTTTATCTCCCCTTTATTTGGAATCTTGTATCAAGAAAATCTATATCAATATGATCAATATTCATACCAATTCGTCTTGCCTGGGTTATTTCCCTAAAATCATTTAACAGGTTTTTTGCCTGAGTTAATGTAATAACAGAATCATTAATAAAAGCTTTCTCAATAAGTTGAGACATTTTCAGATTTTTTTCCTTTTCATATAACATTATACATACTCCCCTAGTAAAAAATGCCCCTTTTACGGTAGGGACAACACCGTCCATCCCAGATGTGTGTTTAATATAAGGGTCCACAGCCCGAATAAGAGGTGATGTGCCACTATTGGGCTAGGTTGGCCATGAACCCTGTTTAACTTCTTCAAAGTTCTTATCTTTAGTAGGTGAATATTCTTTGCTACATTTCAAACTACAAAACTTATTATTGTTTTCCATGAAACCTTTACAGTTAGGACATATTGCCATTTTTTTTATGGATCTCTTCTATAATCTTTTTTTGATTATTATTAAGATCATCAAATTTTAATCCAAACCAATTAATAGATAACTCATCTTTTTTGCCCATTATTTATCATCTCACCATTCCATCTATTTAAACCTTTCTATAATTTAAGCTTTTTTAGCCAGTTTTTTATAACATATGCTGCGCTGAAAAAATAAACTGAGCATGGATATTTCTGTTCTTTTTCTTTCTTGCTTTTATCTTTTTCTGATAAAGTTACTTCCCAAGCTTCATCAATATCAGCCAAATAAAGATCAGCCCTGGACATGTTATTAAATATTGCTTCAGTATATACAATATGATTATTTGATCTTGCTTCCCATAATAATAAGAACTTTGCAAGTTCATGTAAAAAATGAGGAGAATCAATCTCAGCATTATGAATCTTTAATACATTCTTTTGTAGATTGAAACTTGGATGAAGCTTGTTCATGTTTCTTATAGCCGCAACATTATTCTTTAAATTCTTTGTCATTTTATACCTTCCAACCATTCCTTGCATGCAAGAATATATGCACTTTTGCCAGGTTCTCTGAATTCCCTTCCAAACTTCTCTTCTTTTCCATTAACTTTCTTAATCCCAGTAGTATAACAGCTCCAGTTGCCTTTTGTCCTGAATACATCATACCAACCATTATCACTTTGAGATCTAACAATAAAATGTAGGTTCCCAAGTTGGGCGCTTATTAGCATTATATCATTCTTCTCTAATATCTGTATCGCTTTTTCCCTTATCCTTTTGCTTGGGGCAATCATTGAATTACTTTCCTCTTTTGTTTCCTTAGTTGATCTTTGTGTTACCATTATGAACTCTTTGTTTTTTCTTTATCTTTCCTACCTCATGTATTCTTTGATGCATCCTAAATTCCCTTTGATTAGTTGTGGAAAAATTACATTCCATACAAGTATAAATCCAGTTCATTTTTTACGACCTCATGCTTTTAGGTGCTGTGCCATTATCCTTTTCTTCTTCAAACATAAAATCCTCTGGAATTATAAAACCTTTGAGTATATTCAATACTGCAAATGATTCAACAATATAACCCTCCTTTGCAAGTTGCATCTTTAATTCCGCCACATTCTTCCATTCTGGAAACTCAATTAATAGCTTTGCTCTTTGCTTCATCAAAAATACACCTCAATTATTTCAGAAGCTTTTTTATGGAAATCATCATACCTTTTGTCAAACTTATCACAAATAGCTTCACTTACACTAACATCACAATCATGAGCTACTTGAGGGAGAGCCTTATATAATTCATCATGTAACTTATGATAAAGTTCACTTTTTGTTATTTTCATCAAAAATCACCCTCCTTATAAGCAGATTGTTCGCTTTTGTATTTCTTACATTTACAGTTGAACCAAATACATTCACCAATTCCTATTCGTTTATGATCTGACTTACAATGCCCACAAATACATAATGGATATTTCTTTGGCTTCTTTCTTTTGTATTTTTTTAATATATTTGCTTGTATATCCTCAAATATTAAATCATAATTAACTTCATTACAATCTCCATATCTTTCCGTATTTCTTATCTCTTCAAATGTTAAAAACTTCATC
>Ga0180433_10002292_pt1 | contig 29798 bp, 26 predicted proteins | sample SS_ome_8_FD_132980 | JGI IMG/M metagenome (GOLD analysis project Ga0180433, IMG submission 132980) | Hypersaline lake sediment archaeal communities from the Salton Sea, California, USA - SS_1_D_1 metaG | ecosystem: Environmental > Aquatic > Non-marine Saline and Alkaline > Hypersaline >... | reverse complement strand
GTCTCTAATTTTCTGTTTATCAATATTACAAATTAAACAACTTCCAATTGTATTTGCCTCAGCAGCAATTATAATATTCTCTGCAGATGAACTCACATCCCTTTGATAGTATAGATTTTTTACATCTGAGACCAACAATACGATATATGCAACGGGTCTTTCTTTTTTATCTGGTTTCCATGTAGGCTTTATATAGGCAGCCCATCCTATTGTTTCAAAAATTTCTGAACATAGCTTTTTATCATTTACAATTACATATGCAATTGGTTGAAGATTTGCTGCAGAGGGAGCTAATCTTCCAGCATCAACAATATCCATCAATAAATCTGCTTCAATGGGAGTTTGTTTAAAACGTCTAATGCTTCTTCTCGATTTTAATATTTTAAAAATATCCGCATTTTTTTTATAATCTTTAATATTCATTTTATCACTTTCAGAATCATTTATTCATATTAAATGTTTAGATATCGTAATTATAAAGATAAAGGGAAAGGTTTTATTATTTATACATAAATTGTTATTAAATCAATATCAAATAGACAAATTAAATAGATTAAAAATAAATTTATAGGATTTAATCAATCAAAATCAGAACCAAGATCATATCCGCAATGAGGACACTCGCTGTTATTCCCCATTTGCTGATGACAATTTGGGCAATTATTTTCAGTATCAAATTTTTGTTCTCTACCCTCAATTGTAGATCCGCACTTATTACACACATGGAACAACGCCGAAAATTGTACTATTTGTTTCATTATTGATCCGCAATTTGGGCATATCCAGTTTTCGTCCATTTAGTATTACTTTTTATAAAAAGCTATATTTATAACTTTGGGTGAATTTATACGATTTTTTTTAGTTTAAAAAATGACATAAATACATTTATTGAAAGGAAGAAAGGGTAACCGGGAGGAAAAATGAAAAAGAAGATAAAATTATTTTTTATAATCCCCTTCTTCCACTTTCATATATTAGATTATGTCAATAATAATATTTAAACATTGCCGTATTATATTACGTTAATCGACGTATATGAAATAAAAATAATAAAAAATTAGTTAATAAGATTTCTAAATATTGGAAAAATATTTGGATATTTTTCCAAGAACCACTTTATAATATTCAATCCTAATGCAAATATTTTTATTTTAGGCATAATAACTTCCAAATACCCCCATTGGCTGTTAGCCTCATATATATCCTTTGCTTTAGCACTTATTGTGAATGTACCTATTTCATCCCACGTATGACTTATTTTAACCTCTTCTCCAGATGAATAAGGTCCTATCCATTCTTCAGTTTGTCCATCGCCCCATTTTATAAAATAAAATATATTATCTGCATTTGGATCATTTGTTTTGAATGTATATTCATAAGATATACCTACACTTCCAGATGAAGGTCCAGATATATCGGGCTTGTTTGGGGGGGAATTATCTGTTGTAGTAAAACACCAAATTGGTCCATTGGTGAAGACTCCCTCTATATCCCAAGATATTATCTGCCAGTAATAAGTTGTGTTAAAATCTAAAATGTCAAGCGGATAAGTTGTATTGGTTTGATTGCTGATAATCTTTGATGGCGGATAAGTACTATCAAAATAAACATCATAAAAAACAGTGTCCCCATCGGGATCTCCTCCAGACCACGAAAGTTCTAATTCAATATTTACATCAATGGATCCATTTTCAGGGTTAGGTTCTGCTGGTTGGTACGGTGGATTATTGACTATTTTTTCAGTTGTGAAGGTCCACAAAGGACTTTCATTAGATTCACTACTATTATCCCAGGCGATAATCTTCCAAAAATATGTTGTATTGTAATCTAGTGTATCAAGATCATAAGATGTTCCGGATTGATTTGCGGAGATTATTAAAGGTGGATTATTATTTCCAAAGTAAACATCATAAGTAACTGGATCCCCATCAGGATCTCCGCCTGTCCATGATATATCTGTATTTATATCAACACCATTTGATCCATCTTCGGGGTTAGGATTTGATGGCTCATATGGTGGATAGTTATCTAGAATTACTTCTGATTCTCCTTCAAATGGTATAAAATTTTGCTTGGTTACAGTGATATCCATCATTCCTACTGTTAATGGGGCAGGATTTAGTGTTAAATTACCGTAACTATCAGTATAACCCGTTAAATATACTTCATTTTGTTTCCAAATACACACATAAGCATTATTTATATTGGACCCTTCAGTAGATTCAATATGTACTGTAAATGAAGAATTGTTTATTGTAAGACTCTCGGGGAATGTAACATTAAAATTTTTTGGATTTTCCTTCCATAAAGGAAGTTCAGGATCGCCTAGAAGAGTAAGTTCAGTGAATATATATTTATTGTAATCATTACTCATCATACTATTATAAGCATCCATTTTATGATCTGAAAATAAGTCACCTAATCGGTAATGATTTTCATTAAAAAATGATTTGAAAAAATAACGGTCATATCTCAAAGATGATAAATCATCATTTCCAATAGTATACCATCCATAACGGGTATTTCCAACGTAAGCAACACCACCACCATCTGTGTCTCTTACAAAATGTTCTGCAATACAATTATTAAAGTCAAATGCACAAGCCCAACATCCAATGGAATACCAGGTACTTTGTTTATCTCCATTACTAAATGCATCAACCTCCGAATTCGAAAGCCCCCAATAATGGTTTGTATATCCAGTTCCCATGAAATCTTCATTACAATGATCAATATGATTTATTATATTTTGACCATCATTTACTGCAATATCGACATTATCTTCATGATCTCCTGAATGACTATCATATACTTTTGTAACCGTCCAATTTGAGGGGATGTATAAATCATCGATATCAATTTTACAGTCTTCACCATCAGTTACGGCATCCAAATCAAATCCAAACAACGATACATTTTTTGCAAAATCTGACAAAGGCGGATTTTTTTCATAATTTAGAGACTTGTTTACAAAATTACCAATTCCACCAGATTCAGTTCCCACTTGATTTACAGAAGCCCGACCAATTAAAACTTCACATGTCCAATCATCATCGTAATCAGAATAATATGTATCAGTTGGTATATTATCCCCAAGATAATAGGCAGTATGATAAGGTATATAATCACTATCACCTCCAAGCAAAAAATAAATAGTACCCCAATCATTGTGGGCATCTTGAATAAATAATCTTATTTTTTCTTTATTGGAACCGTTATAATTATCATATATCCAATCTGTTGTAACAGTTTTTGCTGGAATTCCTTTTTGTGTCTTCCAATTAACTAGAGGTTCAAAAGCATCTACCCATGAAGAATCAGTAATTATTACATAATCATAATTATCAGGTTCTAAACCAAATGTTTCATAATAATTGTTTCTCTGAAGATTAACATCTTCGGGATTATCAACCATTTCTTTTATTGTTTTTTCATAAATTTTCTTCGAGGTTGTAGATAATTTATTTGGAAGATAATCCTTACAAATGTTGCCAATTGTTCCTTCAATTTTAAATTCAATTTTAGAAATTAATTTTAAATTATTTTCCTTTGGAATAAAATGAAAAGGATAAATTGCAATTATTACAATGTTTTGTCCTGCAATGTCTGTTTGACCTACTAGTTCAATATCTTTTGAAGGATATCTAATTGCAGATTCGTAAAATTTTTGATCATATTGGGTCGTTAATTTATTGCTAGATTTTTCATTTAGTCTTATAGGTTGCTGCACAGGAAGCATGTTGAAATTACCAATAATATCTTTTTCTGTCAAATCTAATATTTCAATATCTGTGACTTTTATATTGTTAGGTATTGCAATTAGAATATTTTTAATTGGCAACATTGGTTTGCCGATTTCATTTAGTTGACCAATATCTTCATGTTTAATTACATCCCAATCCTGATATTTATCCAATTGAAAATCTTTTTCGTAAAATTCCAGTGAATAATTCAACGAGTATCTATCATTTATATTCCTATACTCATCTTGTTCAGCACTTATATATCCAGGTAGGATAACTGTAAATAGTAATGCAGTTATTATTAAAACTCCAATTTTTTTAGTCTTAATCTTCATATTATTTAATCCCCAATACTATAATATTAATGATGTTTGATATATTATTTAAATTAATCGTTATTAAAAAAATAAAAACAAATAAATTAAAAAAAATATTTATAGAACGTTAATTCTAACTACTATACACTTTAATACTTGTCAATCATTTGGTATAAAAAATGGCGAAAAGAATTAGACGAGTAAGGACATTTGCTAGAACTGCAACGAAATCTCAAGAGAAAAAGCTTATAGAAAACGCAAAAAAACTCCGTGAAGATCCATTTTTAATTCTACCAGAATGCACCGATTTAGGATGCGATAAATATTTTGGTAAAATAAAAAAGAAACTATTAAAAATATCTAAATTTAAAAATGACATCGACAAACTTGAAAAATTTTCAAATAAAAAAGGAATTGAAGCTGCTTTCGCTGGAACGATATCCTTAGCAATATCTGAAAAAGCACCATATCTGGGGGTAATAAAATTCCCAACTGGAGATATTACATATGCTCAACGTGGGAAAGCAGAAAAAGAAAAATTAATAGCTACTCAACATTTTGATGATCCAATATGGAGATTATTGGGATTAAAAGATCTTTCTTTTAAAAAAGGGCTCAATATCTATTCATGGAATAATGGATTTGTATGTTCTGGAGTTAATGCAAATCCGCCAGATGATTTTGTTGAATTTATTATAAAAAAATTAGATTTTTCAAGAAAAGATAATGTAATATATTGCAAACATATCGATATAAAAAAAGTTAAAAAACAAGAATCATTAAAAGAAGATTATATATCCATAAATTGGAAATCAGCGAATATTTTAATAGCTATATGCAAAGATTGTGCTAAATCAACGAAAAATACAATATTTAATATTTCTAAATACATGTTATCTCCTAATTTATCTGATGATTTTAAAATAAATGTTATATCAAAAATAAAACATAAAAAGGATGCTTTTTTAACTCCTGAATCAGACCTTCTAAAAAAATATTTATCTGGAAAATTATCTGATTATGAGTTCATCATTAAAAACATTGAAAAACAAGAGGATATGATAAAACAATCTGATGAAAGGGTTTTTGTGTTAAATGGAGAATCATTTGGATCAGATGTTGAAAAATTTGTAGAAGCTTTAGAACCAAATAAACCTGAAAAAAAAGCTCTTGAATTTATTCTTGAAAAACTTGAAGAACCGCTGATTGTTACAGATGTAAATTCAAACAAAATTCTTGAAATGTTTTGGGACAAATACGCTTTAGATTTTATTAATTCAATTATTGAAGATAAAGATATGGCTAATTCAATGTTTCATTTAGATGATACACCGACAAATATTTTAACATTAGTTTTTGATTATAAAAAACGTCAAAAAATCTTGTCAGAACTTCCTCAGTTTGAGTCATTACCTACTCTTGCAAATTTTGCAGATAGTATTACAAAAACTTATAAAACATTTGGACAAAAAAAGGCAATAGCTGAAATAAAGAATAAACCAGATACTCCAAAAGGTAGATCCATGGCTTATGCATTTCTTTTGGTTTTCAAAAAAGGAAAAGATACAAAATGGAAATACTCTAAACAAGAGATAGAATATGGCGAATTCTTAAAAGATTATGCAGAAAAACTTATTGAATCAGATCCTAAAAATTATAGACAAAGGCTACAGGATTTGCTTACTGTTAGCGGCTCTAATGAAAAAATTATGTAATTATTTTGAAAATATTTTTTATACCAGATTTTTTTATAAAATTCCCATCAAAAAGAATAATACAATTTTCCCAGTAACTTTAGCTTCTGCCCTACCTGCTGATATATAGATAGATGGATTTCCAAATCCAAAAATAAAGGCATGAATGTCAACACTTCTTTTAGCAGGAATATCGATTGTTGAATTAGTTTGTCTTCCAACTAAAACAAAACCATCTTCTAATACAATACTGCACTCTAAATCAGATACGTTTTTATCGTCATTATTAATTATTGTTGCTGTGATTCCAAATCCACCTTTTATTCTAATATCAATGCTACAAAATTCATAGCTATAAGCAAATTTTGTCCATTCAGAGGGGACGTCTACATATGGTTCAGGAGATACAATTGTAAAATTAGATGGATCAGTGTTTTTTGTGGAAACACCGATTTTAAATTTTTCTAAACCATAATTCTCAGAAGAAGATTTTGCCCAAAAAGAAAAATCAAATCTATTATCTTCAATATTTGTGATATTGAAATCATCAATCAATAGAGCAAATGCTGCATCTGAAATACATTGGATACCAATATAAACCTCGTGTTTATTAATTTCAAGTTTAGGAGTTATTAACCAATCATTATTTGGAGGATTTGTAGACGAAAAACAAGCTGCATATTTTTTCCCGCTATGAGGTTTCCAGTTATCACTAAGAGGAGGAACTACTTTTTCAGGATTAAAAATTATAAAAGAGCCATTGTAATATTGGTTTTTATATTTATGATCTTTTATCCCATAAGTAGGAGATAAATTATTATCATATTGTTGCCATGGGGAAAAATCTAGAGCAAAGTTTTCATATTCTTCAAAATTTTCTCCAAATAGTTCTTCAATTTCGGGATCTTTTGGGGCTTGGTTAGGATCATCTGGATCAGAGATTACAGAAGGAACTAATAGAACAGATAAAATTAATAGAGCAACAGCTATAGACATTGTTTTATTCGTTTTACTCACAATTAGTCCCTTATAATTAATATAAGCTCCTAACTATATAAAATTTTTCATCTTATATAAAATAAGGGGAGAATTAATTTCGACATTAGCCGAATTAATTATTTCATTGTTTTGACCCATTCATAAACTGGTTCTACTAGCTCTCTGATACGTTCCTTCTCTTTATTTAGCGGGGTTGGTTCCCAGGATTCATCTGGTTCAAAATGAAAATCCGTTATTGCTCCAACTCTCTCATCCTTAGGTTTAAATACAATTTTCAAAGGCATGCCAAATTCGACATTCCACGGTTCTATGCCATGTAATTCGTTAGCAATTGCTACTTTACTTCCTTCAACTATTCCATATACCAAAACTATTGGTAATCTTTTTAATGAAGATCGACCGCTCCATCCTGCAATCGTCCAGGTATGAACCTTTGCTTTCAAGGACATTTCAATCCATTCTGTTTTTTGCAGATTACAATCTAGATTCCAACAATGTGTTCGAACAGGAACCCACATATCTCCACATTTCGGACAACGTGTTCCTAGAATTTTTCCATCTATTAAACCTATAAAAAAGGGGCTATTCCATCCATGCCTAATAGTATACAATTGATCATAATGAAGAAATTGATTCATTGCACTTCTATCTTCAGAAATTTCATGTCCAACAAATTGAATCCCGGTTTCTTTTACAATCTTCGGTCTATAGTCTCTATGTTCTGTGAAATTTGGTTGTTCAGAAAATTTTTCCTTCTTTTTTCTTTTTATTAAGACCTGACTCATGTTCAAGACCTCCTAAAAATAAAATTTGAAATACTCGTTCCAGTGCCTGCATGACTATTTACTATACCACATTCAGCATCGGAAACCTCACTTTTTTTACTTAAGTGTTTTTTTGGGATTAGATCAGATAGCTGGTAAAAACATTCAACAGCACTCATAATGCCAGTTGCACCAACAGGATGGCCATAACCCATCAAACCACCTCCCGGATTCATAGGGATATCGCCATGCATATGGGTTCTTTCATCTTTTAAGAACTGGGAAATTGATTTCTCATCGGCAAGGCCAAGAGCTTTATAAATTTGAGCTTCTGATGTTGAGAATGCATCGTGAATTTCACCAAAATCGATTTCTTTGAGTGGGTTGCTAATTCCAGCCATTTTATAAGCTTGTTCTGCAGAATTCCTACAAGCACCAAATTCGGTCATCTCAGGATAATTGGGCCCATATCGTTCAGACCAACCTGGAAAATTTAATCTATCTCCGGCCCTAATTGTACAACTAGACAGCCCGATTCCATCAATATTTACATAACCATCAGGATTAACTTTTTTTGCATAATCATCAGAACAGACTAAGAGAAATGCAACACCTCTGGACATTAAACAACAGTCATATTTTTTAATAGGATATGATATCAAACGTGAATTCATGACATCCTCAATTGTCAGATATTTATGTTCATTTCTGTACCATTGTGCTTTTGGATTATCCATTGCATTATTCCTATTTTTTGCCCCGATAGATGCAACCTCTTCCTCTGTTACATTATTATCCTTCATCCATTTATTAGCCATTGCAGCATAATATATTGGATATATTCCTCCAACCATTAGTTCGTATCTTATATCTGAAGCCAAAGCGATAAATTCACTCCCTTGGGATTGTGAAACAGAATCCATTGTTTCCCACCCTATAATGCCAACAACATCATGATGGCCAGACATAACTGCCAAAGCCGCAGCATAAATGGCAGATCCGCCAGTATTTCCACCATTCTCAACTCTATAGTGAGGTACTCCTACTAAACCTAAATGGTCATGCATTATCCATTCAGGTGTTAGTTGATGACCAAAATGAACTGAAAAATGAGAGTATATCATCAAATCAATATCTCTTAATATAAAATCTGGGATATCCTCTCTTGTTTCCCTAACACATTCTGCAGCTCCACCTTCGATACTTTCAAAACCTGTTGGGCCATAATCAAATGGCGTTGTTGCTCCTCCTACAATACATACTTTTCTAGTCAATTTAAATCACACTCCTAACTGGGCGAAAAAATTATTACAAATCCCCCATCTCACACATGTTTGTAATCGAGAATTTATTAAAAAATGTTTTCTTTTTATTTAATTAATAATTTTATTTATCTGGCATTTTTTATCTCATTAATGGAATCAGGATTCTCGACAGAGGATATATCGTTAATTTCTTTGTTTAGATAAGTAGATTTTATAATTCTTCTAATTATTTTAGCAGAACGGGTTTTTGGCAAATCATCAACAAATTTTATTTCTCTTGGCTTTAATGTTTTTCCCATGATTTTTACAACCTGTTGTTTTAATTCTTCCCTAAGTTTTTCATTAGGTTGATAACTAGGACTCAAAACCACATAGCATACAATATCTTCACCTTTTATCTCATCTGGGACACCAATGGTTGCTGCTTCAGATACAGCTTGATGTTCGATTAAAGCTGCCTCTATTTCTGCAGGACCTGTTCTTCTTCCAGCAATTTTTATGGTATCGTCACTTCTACCATGTAAAAACCAGAATCCATTTTCATCAATACTTGCCCAATCACCATGATACCATATATTCGGCCATTTCGACCAATATGTTTCGATATATCTATCTGGATCATTCCAAAATCCACGAGTCATTGAGGGGGCAGGTTTTTTTGCAACCAGATGACCCATCTTTCCCCTGACAGAAAAACCGTTTTCATCAAATACGTCTATATCCATTCCCAAGCCAGGACCACCTAATGTACATGGTTTCAGGGGTTGTATGGGAAGAGGCGACAAGAAACATCCAACTATTTCTGTTCCGCCAGAGATATTTATGATAGGGATTTTCTTTTTACCTATTTTTTCAAAAAACCAATTCCAGGATTCAGAATCCCATGGTTCTCCAGTTGATCCTAATAATCTTATAGAACTAAGATTATATTTATTAACCCATTTATCACCATATCTCATAAGCATACGAATTGCTGTTGGTGAAATACCAAAAATTGTTATCTTATGTTTTTCAACTAATTCCCATAATCTACCTGGATTTGGATAGTTTGGTGCCCCCTCAAATATTACAATATTTCCACCAAAATTATATACACCAATAATCATCCATGGCCCCATCATCCAACCAATATCACTTAACCAGAAAAATATATCATCCTCTTTCACATCAAAATAATAACCCAGTTCTTTAATTATTTGAGCTTGAGCTCCACCATGAGTATGAACAGTTCCTTTAGGCGAACCAGTAGTACCAGATGAAAAAATAATCATGGCATAATCTTCCGAGTCCATTTTTAAGGTTTCACATTCAATAGGTTGATTTTTTACTATTTCATCCCACCAAATATCTCGATTTTCTTTCCATGGAATATCAATTCCAAGTCGATTAAAAACAACAATATGTTCCAATGAAGAAACTGTATCAATAGCCTTTTCAACTTCCTTTTTTATCTCTACTTGTTTCCCTCGTCTAATTGATCCATCAGCTGTTAATAGTATTTTAGCCCCTGCAATTTTTAATCTAGATGCTAAAGCGTGAGAACCAAAACCCGAGAAAATTGGAATGCTAATTGCACCAATTTTAATTACTGCTAAAAAACCTATAATAGTTTCAGGGATCATCGGCATGTATATACCAATACGATCACCTTTTTTTATTCCTAGATGCTTTAGAGCATTGGCAAATTTATTTACTTTTATGTATAATTCTTCGAAAGTAAGTTTTTTTATTTCACCATTTTCATTTTCCCATGTTATAGCAATTTTATTCTTTTTTGGAGGGGTAATATGTTTGTCAAGACAATTATAAACTATATTTGTTTTCCCTCCAATAAACCACTTAGTCCATTGAATACCTTTAGAATCATCAATAACTTTTTCGTAGGGGTGATACCATTCAATTCCTAAATCTTTTATTACTGCGTCCCAAAACCATTCAATATCCTCAGTGGATTTTTTTATTAGTTCTTCATAATTTTTAATGTTATGCTTTTTCATAAATCTGGTAATATTAGCTTTTTGAATGTATTCGTCTGTAGGTTTCCAAACAATATTATGCATTACACAGCTCCCCCAACATATAAGGTAATGTTTCTTAAATGTAAAAAATCTTCGATTTTAATAATTAAATTTAAAGACTCCTTTTGCATCACCTTATGGGATTATAATGGATTTTAAATTAAATGAGTATCAAAAATTGTTTCAAAAAACAATCAGAGAGTTTTGTGAAAAAGAATTAAAACCAATTGCATCAAAAATTGACCAAGAGGAATATTTTCCGTTTGATTTATACAAAAAGATGGGGAAAATGGGATTGATGGGAATGACTGTTCCCCAAGATTATGGGGGAGCAGGCATTGACAGGATTAGCTATATGATTGCATTAGAAGAGATCTCTAGGATATGTGGTTCAACGGGTATTGTTGTTGAGGCACATAACTCTTTAGGAATTGGACATATATACGAGCATGGAAATAAAGAACAGAGAAAAAAGTATCTACCAAAATTATGTAGCGGTGAATCCTTTGCCGCTTGGGCATTAACAGAACCAAATGCTGGTTCCGATGCAGCAGCTACACAAACAACAGCTGTGATTGATAAAAATGAATGGGTGATAAATGGAACAAAACAATTCATCACTAGCGGTGATATTGCGGATGTAATAACAGTTATGGCAAAAACAGACAAAGAAAAAGGGGCAAAAGGAATAAGTGCAATTGTTGTCGAAAAAGACACTCCAGGACTAAAGATTGGGCAGTTAGAAGATAAACTTGGTCTAAGAGGAAGTAGAACCGCTGAACTTATATTTGAAGATTGTAGAGTCCCTAAAGATAATCTGTTAGGAAAAAAAGATCTAGGATTTGTAGGTGCTATGAATATTCTGGATCGTGGAAGAACTGCAGTTGGAGCAATGGCCGTCGGTATTGGTAGAGCTGCTTTAGAAGATTCAATTGAATATGCTAAACAAAGACAACAGTTTGGCAGACCAATATCTAAGTTCCAGGCAATACAATGGAAAATTGCAGACATGGCTATGGAGATAGATGCTGCTAGACTACTTGTTTATAGAGCAGCGTTTCTAGAAGATAAAAATGAACCATTTACAAAAGAAGCATCAATGGCAAAACTTTTTGCATCTGAGGCAGCAATGCGAGCTGCAAAAAATGCAATTCAAGTTTTTGGAGGGTATGGTTACATAAGAGAATATCCATTAGAGAGATATTTTAGAGATGTTAAACTATGTGAAATCGGTGAAGGCACTTCTGAAGTTCAAAGGATGATTATATCAAGACAATTGGGATTATAACCCTCTATTTTAAATTTTTTTACACTTTTATCTTTAATTTTTAATATGGTAAAAATTTTCTACCTAATAGTTCACGAGCAATAATAATTCTCATTATATTCATTGTTCCTTCAGCTCCGATTGAATACGACCTAACTCCCCTTATACCCATCTCTACAGGATATTCTTTCGTATAACCTGCAGCTCCAAACCAATCTGCAACTTCATTCATAGCCTTAAAAGCGTAGATTGGTGCTCGAAGTTTACATATAGCTGCTAAAAGTGCTACGTCATGATGTGTGAATTTATTTTTTTTATACATATTGTCCATCGTCCATGCAGCTTTATAATTAAGAATTTTAATTTCCTCTAAATTACAATAATGTTCAGCAAGGGGAAACTGTATCCCTTCGAAACTACCCAAAGGACGATTGAATGCATTTCGTGTTTTAATATGTTCTATACCAAGTTGTAATGCAGCTTCTGCTGCTCCTACACAACTAGCTCCTATCAAAACCCTTGCTGCAGAAAAACCCTCCATAGAGTAGTAAAAACCTTTATTTAATTCGCCAATAAGATGCTCTTCTGAAAGACTAACATTTTTCATGTTAAAACCACCTGTTGAAATACCCATCCTACCCATATCCTCAAATAATGTAGTTTCAATGTTTTTATTGTTCTTTAAAGGAACTCCAAAAAAAGAAAAACCCTTGTGTCCCTTATTTGGGTCTGTTCTAGCTAGGGTTAAATGAATTCCTCCCAATTTACTAGATTCAGTTATACCACTAATATATATTTTCTCCCCATTAAGAATCCAATTCTTACCATCACTTTTTGCGTTTGTTTTTGCAGCTCCTAAAATATCGGAGCCTCCCTCAGGTTCTGTTACTGCAATTCCACAAAAAGCATCACCTGAAATTATTTTTGGCAAATACTTTTTTTTTAAATCTTTAGATCCATATCTGTTAAAAATAAAACCCCATGCAGCTTCAACAAGATAAAGAACTGGAATTGCCAAACTTATATCAGCTCTACCAAGTTCCTCTGCTGCTATACATGCCATTGTCCAATCTACTTCTGAACCCCCATATTGTTTTGATGCAGTAGGTGCCAGTAATCCAAGTTTTCCCATCTCTTTTATTAATTCTTTGGGAATTTGTTTATTTGAGTCGATTTCTCTGACTCTTGGCTTGATTTTCTTTTGTGCAAAATCCCTTACTGTTCTTCTCCATATCTCTTGTTCATCTGAAAAACTAAAATCCATCTTATCAATCCCTCTATATTTAATTTAATAAGATTTAAAAATGTAAGTGAAATAATCTAATAAATCTATTGAAAAAATGTTAAAAAATATATTATATTTTTTCAGGTAATTTTATATTCTATTTTATTTTACCTCTCTTGGGGAATTTGAATTTAAATAGGGATATAAACTCTATTATTGTAGGTGTAAATAATGATTAAGATTACTGATAATGAAATCGGAAAAAAAATTTTATTACTAGGAAATGAGGCAATAGCTAGAGGAGGGCTAGAAGCAGGAGTTGACGTTGTAACAACATATCCTGGAACTCCTTCCTCAGAAGTTGCTGATACATTTTCAAAAATCGCAAGACAAGCTACTAGAGAGAATAAAGATCCTGGTTTTTATTTTGAGTACTCCACAAATGAAAAGGTTGCTCTTGAAATTGCTGCTGCTGCATCTTTGAGTGATTTACGCGCAATTACTATAATGAAACATGTAGGTTTGAATGTAGCTAGTGATATGTTCATGACATATGTTTATCTTGGATGTAAAGGTGGACACTTAATAATCACTGCAGATGATCCCTATTGTCATTCATCCCAAAACGAACAAGATAATCGTTACTATGCAATATTTGGTAATGCTCCTATGCTTGAACCTTCTACTCCTCAAGAAGCTAAAGAAATGGTTAAATTTGGTTTTGAGATTTCTGAAAAATTAGGATTACCCATTTTATTTAGAACAACGACTAGATTGAGTCATGTTCGCGGTACAATTGTAATGGATAAATTACAAAAAGGATTAGGTAAAGGCTATTATAAACGAGATTTGAGATTTGTATGTATTCCGTCTGTTGCTCGTGCAGCACATCCTATTTTACTTGAAAAAATCCAAAAAGCAGAAATCATATCTGAAAAAACAGATTTTAATAAAATTATTAAATCTAAAAAACCAAGCAAAATAGGTATTGTAACTTCAGGAGTTTCTTTTAACTATGTTAGAGAGGCACTATCCTTACTTAATCTAGATTTAAATATTCTTAAAATAGGAATGTCACATCCCATTCCAAAGAAAAAATGTGAGAATTTTATAAAATCCTGTGATAGTTTAATTTTTGTTGAGGAGTTAGAGCCGATTCTGGAAAATCAGTTTAAAAATTTAGCTTTTGATATAAAATCAAAAGTTAAAATATTTGGTAAATCAACCAATCATTTTTCAAGATTGTATGAGTATAATCCCAATATTGTTACCAAAGCAATTTCAAATATATTAAAACTCAAAAATCCGATACCAAAACTTGTTGAATCGGAGATAAAACTACCGGTTAGACCTCCTGCTCTTTGTCCAGGTTGTCCACACAGAGCAACATATTTTGCTGCTAAAAAAGCATCACCAAAAGGAACAATATTCCCAAATGACATTGGTTGTTATACATTAGGTAGAGATCCGCCACTAGATGCTGCAGATGCAGTTTTTTGTATGGGGGCAAATGCTGGTTTAGCTTGTGGGTTTTCAGTATCTACTAATCAAAAAGTAATATCCTTTATGGGTGATTCAACATTTTTCCATGCAGGAATTCCTGCAATAATAGATGCAGTCCATCACAATCATAATTGTGTAATTACGGTTCTTGACAATAGAACAACAGCTATGACTGGACATCAGCCACATCCGGGAACAGAGCTTACAGGAATGGGTAAGGCGGGTAAGATGATAAAAGTAGAAGATATAGTAAAGGGCATTGGTGTTGAACATATAGAGATAATTAATCCTAGAAATATAAAAAAATCAATTGAAGTTTTTAAAAATGCATTGAAACATAGTGGTACATCAGTAATAGTAAGCAAAGCACCTTGTATTCTACTTGATATACATGAGAGAAGAAAATCCGGTAGAAAAATTCCAGTTTTCCAGATTGATCAAAACAAATGTACACGTTGCAAAACATGTATTACAACTTTTGGTTGTCCTGCATTTTATTATGGAGAAGATGGCAGTATTAATATTGATGAATCTCTTTGTAATGGATGTGCAATTTGCACGCAGATTTGTCCTTCCAATGCAATTAGTAGAAAATTGGAGGGGAATAAATGAAAGAAACTGTTAATATTGTTTTAACCGGTGTTGGTGGTCAGGGAGTTATCACTGCTGCAAATATTCTTGGCAATGCAGCATTGAATGCAAATTTAAAAGTCTATGTATCAGAAGTTCATGGTATGGCACAACGCGGGGGAACAGTCATTTGTACGGTACGCATTGGTAAGGTCTATTCTGCTTTAATGGCCAGTGGGACTGCTGATGCATTTATTAGTTTAGAACCTGTTGAAGCATTAAGGTATATTAATTATGCAAACAAAAATACAAAGATTATTACTGATATAAATCCAACAATCCCTTTTAATGTAACAGTTAGTGGAGAAAAATATCCTAATCTTGATAAAGTATTCAGTGAGATTGAAAAATATGGAAAAATTTATAAAATAAATGCTTTAAAAATTGCTAAAGAGTCCGGTGGATCGATCACCAAAAATATTGTTATGTTAGGTGCTCTTGCGGCTAGTGATGTTCTACCTTTTTCTTCAGATATGCTATTAAATACTATTTTAGAGAATATCCCTAAAAAGTTTAAAGATTTTAATAAAAAAGCCTTTTCTGGAGGATTTAAGTCAATAAAAGCTTAGAACATTGTGATACAAGAGATATTTTTTATCTTTCAATTACTCTCTTTGCTTTTCCGGTGCTTCTTGGTATTGTTTTTGGTGGTATGGCTTTTACTGGAACATGTAAATTTAATATTTGATAGATTTCATCTTCTGCTTCTTTTTCAAAATTATCAAGATGACCTTCTTTAAATCTAATATCTGTTGGTTCAACTTCAACTGAAAGGGATGTAATATTTCCCTTTTTTGTTTTAACAATTTGATAATTATCAGATACACCATTAATTTTCATCAAGGCTGCTTCAATTTGAGAAGGGAAAACAATAACTCCTTTTACCTTCATCATGTCATCACTTCTACCTTTTATTCTAGATTGTATTGGAAGAGTCCTACCACAGTTACATTTATCCTCATAGTAAATCGCAAGATCTTTTGTTCTAAACCTTATTGCCGGAAATGCTTCTTTTGTCAAAGTTGTATATACCAATTCCCCTTCTTCTCCTGGAGATAATGACTCTCCTGTCACGGGATCAATAACCTCCGGGTAAAAATAATCTGCATTAATATGTAATTTTTTTTCTTCACACTCTGAAACTACACCAGGGCCAATAATTTCAGTAAGTCCATAATGTTCATGTGCTACTATTCCCCATCTCTCCTCAACATTTTTTCTCATTTCTTCGCTCCATGCTTCGGCTCCAAACATTCCAATCTTTAATTTAAAATCTTCTTTAGGGTTCATACCCATCTCTTCAGCTACTTCCGCCATATACATAGAATATGAAGGTGTACATGCAAGTGCAGTAGTTCCAAAATCATTCATTATATTTACTTGCCGTTTTGTATTTCCAGAACTTATAGTTATTACCATTGCACCTATCTTCTGGGCTCCTTTTTCAAATCCATGGGCCCCAGTAAAAAGTCCATAACCATAAGAATTTTGTAAAATGTCATTTTTTCTAAGTCCATTTGCCCATAGGGATCTAGCCATGACTTCGCCCCATAATTCAACATCATTTTTTGTATACGGACCTACAACTGGTTTTCCAGTTGTTCCAGAAGAAGCATGTACTTCAACAATCTCATCTAACGGAGTACATACAAGTCCAAAAGGATAATATTCTCTTAAATCATGTTTTGTTAAAAATGGAATTTTTTCAATATCCTTTAAATTATTGATATCATTTGGATGTATTGATGCTTCCTTTAATTTTTTATGATAAAATTCGTTATTTTTATAAACATAGTTAATAATAATTTTGAGTCTTTTTAGTTGTAACTTTTTTAGATATTCAATTGATTGAGTTTCAATTTTTTGGTCCCAGAATTCTTCAGTCAAATGGATCCCCCAGAAAAACTCGAATAGGTTTGTTAGATATAATAATTTTGAAAAAAATTAAGAAAGATATAAAATACCTAGTTTATTACCTATTGGAAAAATAAAGCTAAAAAATTATTATAAGGGTGGAGGTAAAATAATGGACTTAATACTAGGTATGGACATTTATGTTTTTATTGCATGGATTGGGACGATTCTTGCAGCAATATTATGTGTAATTTATGGTATTTATCAAGAATTTTTTAAGAAGAAAGACAAGAAAAAAATAACTAAGAATGTCAAGAAACCTAAAAATAAAAAGGAGGAGTAAAATGGATCCAATATTTTTTATTGCTTTTATGATTGTATATGCAACAGTTTTTGCATTTCTAGGTTATTTAGGTTTTAAAAAAACAAAAACAAAAGAGGATTATTTTATTGCAGGAAAAAGCATGGGTCCATTTGTCATAGCTTTTTCATATGGAGCAACTTTTATTAGTGCAGTAGCTCTGATTGGTTTCTCTGGAATTTCTTCTATTTACGGTCATTCTATACTTTGGCTAGCGTTTTTAAACATTTTTGTTGGTATTTTTATTGCTTTTATTTTTTATGGCTTCAGAACCAGAAAAATGGGACATTCACTTAATGCAATGACTTTACCAGAAATACTTGGTAATCGTTTTAATTCAAAAAAAATTCAAGGGGTATCGGGGATAATTATTGCCGTATTTATTGTGGCATATACAACAGCGGTATTTCTAGCAATTGCATCTCTTTTCGAAGTAACTTTTGGAGTTCCTTATTGGGCATGCGTAATTGTTTTTACTGTTGTAGTTGGCATATATCTAATTGTTGGAGGATTATATGCAGTTATGTGGACTCATGCAATACAAGGTGTTCTTATGGTTATTGGTATGCTAATTTTGACAATATGGATCTATGTAATGCTTGGAGGAGTTGTTCCAGCTCATGAAGCAGCACATGCTCTTACCTCAACTCAACTAACAGATATGGGATGGACTGCAGTACCTCAAGGATTTACAACTTTAACATCTTTACCGGAAACTTTCTCTCCAGCATTTATGATAATGTTAACGCTAATATTTGGCGTTGGTATTGGAGTTCTTGCTCAACCCCAACTTATTACTCGTTATCTTACTGCAAAAAATGAAAAAGCCTTAAGATTAGCAATCCCTTATGGAGGAATATTTATTTTATTAATGACCTTTGCTGCTTTTAGTATTGGCCCATTATGTAATGTTTTAATGATACAAAACGGATTGGCATATCCTGGTACTCCAGATAAAGTATTGCCGCTAATTGTTTCAGAACTTTTTCCTGAGTGGTTAGTATTTCTATTTCTATTTGCAGTTCTATCTGCAGCAATGTCAACTGCCAGTGCATTATTTCACACAGCGGGTGCATCAATAGGTCGCGATGTATGTGAAAAAGGTCTAATGAAAGAATGTTCACATGAAAAATCAATAAAAATAACCCGGATAGCTACTTTAGCAATTATTGGAGCAACATTAATCATATCTTTAAATCCTCCAGATGTAGTTGCAATAATGACTTCATTTTTCTTTGGCTTAATGGCATGTACATTTCTTGGTCCTTATACACTTATGTTATACTGGAAAAAAACAAGTAGGGCTGGAGCATGGGCTGGTATTCTTGGTGGATTTATTTTTACCATGCTATGGTATATTTTTATTTATGCAAAAACATCAACTCAACTACTTGGTTCCTCATTAGTATCAGACTATACAATAAATCTCTTAGATCCATTGTTTATTGGTGTTCCACTTTCATTTATGCTTACAATCTTGTTTAGTATTCTAATAAAACAGGATAAAAAAGAAATTGAAACCATGAAAAAATCATTTGAAAATATTTAATATTTGATTTTACTTCTGTAAAATCATTTATTTATTTTTTGAGTGAAAAATTCTTTAATTAGAACATAAAGGTATCTAGTATACAATAGTAACTCATATCTTGAGACACTAATCTGACCACCGGTAACTCCGACAATTAATTTTGCAAGAGTCTTATCTTTAGTAAGCCGACGGACGATTTTTTCAGTATCTGTTTTCCATTGTTTATTGAATTTGCCAAGGATTTTCAAATCTTTCCCGAAATCATTTTGCCAATTTTTTTGGTATTTTGACAAGGTTTTTTCACTGAAATCGTTGTTCTTTAAAGCATTGATTGATATTTTTGCAGCTAATTCACCAGAGGTCATTGCATAATAAACTCCTTCGCCTGTTATAGGATTAATAAATCCTGCTGCATCTCCACATAGAAGAACTCTATCACAATATGTTTTATCCAGGGGAAAAATTGGTAAGGCTCCACCCTGGAGATTCTTTATCTTAAAGTCTTTGGGTAAAATTTTTTTATCTTTTAAAATTTCTATATACTTATTAAAAATTTCTTTTAAATTCGATCGTGGTTTTTTACTATTTGACCCTGTATAAAATTCGCCGATTCCAATATTTACATAATTTTTTTTTGGAAAAACCCATCCATATCCCGATATACCTTTTGTTTTTATAAAGATATGAACGATTTTTTTACTAGTGAAATATTTTTTTATATCTTTCTCAGACATGGGTTGTTCTTCTAATAAACATAAACATATTTCATCACTTTTTTTTGAAAGATTTGATTTATCTGCAACAACACTCCTAACCCCATCCGCACCTATTATTAGTTTAGATTCAATACGTTTTCCTTCTTCAAGTAGCACAGTAGATTTATTATCATCTATAACTATATCTTTTACATTGGAATTTGAAATTAATTTTGCTCCTTTTGCAATAGCAATTTTAACTAAACCATAGTCAAAATTTCTCCTCATAACAGTAGCAATAACAGGTTTATCTCTTAAAATTTTAAATTTATATTTTAAGGAGGAAGAATAAGTTATACTACCATATGAAATAGAATCAATTAAATCAACGGTATATGGAAACCTTTTTAAAACTCTAGTTGGCAGACCTCCTCCACATGGTTTGTCTCTTGGAAATTCATCTTTATCAATTAAAGCGACTTTTATTCCATTTTCAGCCAGACATTTTGCTGCTGTTGCACCAGCAGGTCCTGCTCCAACTACAATAACATCATATTTCATTAAACAACCACATACTACATCCTAAATACTCCAGGTCTCCAATCGGGTATTGGAGCATTTAGAGAAGCAGAAATACCTAGTCCTAGAACGGTTCTTGTATCAATAGGATCAATTATGCCGTCATCCCATATTCTGGCTGTACTATAATAAGGGCTGCCTTCCATCTCATATTTCTTAAGAATTGGATCAGTTAATTCTCTTTCTTCTTTTTTTGTCATTTCAATGCCTTTTCTCCACAATTGATCACGTTTTACAGTAAGAAGAACATTAGCTGCTTGTTCACCACCCATAACTGATATTCTTGCATTTGGCCACATCCATAATTGTCTTGGTTGATAAGCCCTGCCACACATTCCATAATTTCCTGCTCCAAAAGAACCGCCAATAATAACAGTAAATTTTGGAACTTGAGCACAAGTTACTGCAGAAACCATTTTAGCACCATCTTTTGCAATTCCTCCTGCTTCATATTTCCGTCCAACCATGAATCCTGTGATATTTTGTAGGAATGCTATGGGTATTTTACGTTGACAGCAAATTTCAATAAAATGAGATCCTTTAAGGGCAGATTCTGAGAATAAAACACCATTATTTGCAAGAATTCCAACGGGGTATCCCATGATTCTAGCAAAACCGCAAACTAAAGTTACTCCATATAATGCTTTAAATTCATGAAATTTAGAACCATCTACTATTCTTGCAATTATTTCTTTTACATCAAATGGCTTTCTTGAATCTTTTTGAATTACCCCATAAATTTCTTCGATATCGTATGCAGGTTCTTCTGGTTTTTTAATATCCAGATGTGTTTTCTCAGGCCTATTTAAATTTTCAACAATATTTCTTGTAATATTTATTGCTTCAGGATCATCATGAGCATAATGATCCGAGACTCCACTTTCCCTACAATGAACATCTGCACCACCTAATTCTTCTGTTGTAACTTCTTCGCCGGTTGCTGCCTTAACTAAAGGTGGACCTCCTAGAAATATACTCCCAGTTCCTTTTACAATCACAGTTTCATCAGACATAGCAGGTACATATGCACCACCTGCTGTACAAGAACCCATTACAACAGCGATTTGAGGTATCTTCTTTGACGACATATATGCTTGATTATAGAAGATTCGCCCAAAATGTTCTCGATCTGGAAATACTTCGTCTTGTAATGGCAAAAAAGCACCACCAGAATCCACTAAATAAATGCAAGGTAACTTATTTTCAGTTGCAATTTCCTGAGCACGTAGATGTTTTTTAACAGTTATAGGATAGTATGTACCGCCAGAAACTGTTGCATCATTTGCAACAAGCACAACCTCACGACCGTGAATAATACCAATGCCTGTAACAATACCTGCACCGGGGGCTTTATTTTTATACATATCGTGTGCAGCAAGAGAATTAAATTCCATAAAAGGGGTCTCAGGGTCTAGTAATGAATCGATTCTTTCACGAGCTAGCATTTTATTTCTTGATTTGTGGAGTTTGATTTTTTCTTCTCCACCACCTTTTGCTGCTTCAGATATGTGTTTTTTTAAATCTATAACCATTTTTTTATAATGTTCAAAATTGATTTTATATTCTTTACTGGAGGTATCTATGCTACTTTCAATAATATCCATTATTCATCCTCCGATTTTTTTATGTCAGCGGTTATTTGGCCAATTTCAATTTGGTCTTTTTCTCTAAAATTTATTTTTTCAATGGTGCCATCAAATGGAGCTCTTATTAAGTATTCCATTTTCATTGCTTCAATAACTAAGATAACATCTCCTTTCTTTACAACATCTCCTTGTTTGGATTTAACACTAACAACTGTTCCAGATATTGGTGAATTAAGATTCCCTTCTTTTTTAATTGTCTTTTTTTGGCCTGTCAATTCGGTCCTATTAACCTTAAAAATATTGCCATCAATAAAAACAAATTTGCTTTTTTCTCCCTCGGAAATGACGCATTTTATAGTTCTATCTCCAATTTCAATTTTTAGTTGACCTGGTTTTACTTCAGTAGCTGTAACAGTATATTCATTGTTGTCATATACAACAAAGAATTGATTTTCCCTGCGCTCGACTGTGACATTGTATACGTGATTTTCATGCTCATAATTTACAAACATATTATACACCTATCCTCCATCTACCAACATTCTTCCAAGGTGAATGGGGATCTGCTTCCTTAAATCTAACAACCTCTTCTCGACTTGCATGTATAGAATCATAAACCGCAAGTGCGATAATTGCGTCAATGGGTAATCCTTTATCTTCTGTTGTTAATTCACTAAAGTTATTGTCAATAAAATGAGTTGATATTTCTCCTACTCTGAATTTTTCGTGCTCTAATACCGTCTTTAAAAAAGATATATTTGTTGTAACCCCTAATACTATATATCGACTTAAAGCCCAAATCATCTTTTTTATACATTCAGTTCTATTTTCTGCGCTTGTCACTAACTTAGCAAGCATAGGATCATAATATGGTGTAATTTCCATGTTAGTTTCTATACCCGAATCATTTCTGATGTTTGGACCAGTTGGAGATTCAACTTTTTTTAATAATCCAACACTAGGTAAAAAACCATTAGAGGGATCTTCTGCATATATCCTACATTCAATTGCATGACCCCTTTGAATCATCTGGTCCTGTTTTAGAGTTAATTTAGAACCACTAGCTATTCTTAGTTGCCATTTTACCAAATCCACTCCTGTAGTCATTTCAGTAATTGGATGTTCAACTTGTAAACGAGTATTCATTTCCATAAAATAATAGTTTAAATTTCCATCAATCATAAATTCAATTGTTCCTGCATTTGTATATCCAATAGCTTTTGCAGCAGTAACCGCAGCTTTTCCCATTTCTTCTCTCAATTTTTTATCAATAATTGGTGAAGGTGACTCTTCGATTATTTTTTGATGCCTTCGTTGAATTGAACATTCTCTTTCAAAAAGATGTATTGTATTTCCATGTTCATCTGCGAGAATTTGAAACTCAATGTGTCTAGGCTGATCTAAATATCTTTCAAGAAAAACAGAGTCATTACCAAATGCAGATTTTGATTCTCTTTTCGCACTTTCTATCGATTCTTCTAATTCATTTTCAGATTTTACGATTCTCATACCTTTGCCACCACCTCCGGCGGTTGCTTTTACTAGTAAAGGAAATCCAATTTTTTTTCCTTCTTTTATCAATGTGGCCATATCCTGTTTTAGACCATGGTATCCAGGGATTACGGGTACGTTTGCCTTATCCATTGTATTTTTTGCCTCAATTTTGTCCCCCATTAATTTTATAGCATTAGGTGAGGGACCAATAAATTTTATATCAGAATCATTACAAGATTTTGCAAAATCAGGATTCTCAGCTAAAAAACCATAACCTGGATGAATTGCATCTGCCCCAGTTGACTTTGCTATGTCGATAATCTTTGGAATATTTAAATAGCTCTCAGAAGGTGTAGGGTCACCTAGGTTTACTGATTCATCAGCTAAATTAACATGCGGAGCTTGATTATCTACCTCTGAATATATTGCAACTGTTTTAATATCAAGTTCCTGACATGCTTTAATTATTCTAACAGCTATTTCTCCCCTATTTGCAATTAAAACTTTTTTAAACAAGGTCATTCTCTCCATTTCGGTTTTGATTTGCTAAGAAAAGCATTTATTCCATCTTGACCCTCTTTTGAAACTCTTAATTCAGATATTTTTTCGACAGAATATTTTTTAAAGGTGTTGGTGTCCATTTCTGCAAGTTTTTTAATTAAATTTTTTACTTCTGAAATTGCATTGGGTCCAGAACTTTTAATCATTTTTATATAAAAATCTATTTTGGAATCAAATTCATCTTCAGGTACTACTATATCAATAAGACCTATTTTGTGTGCAACTTCTGAATCAAATCGTTCTGCAGTAATGAATAATCTTCTCATCGTTGCAGAATTAATCCTAGGTCGTACAAAAGTTGAAATCACCGAGGGAATTATTCCAAGATTCGCCTCACTAAATGCAAATTTTAAGCCTGGAATTGATATAGTAATGTCACAAACAGCAATTAACCCAATACCTCCACCAAATGCATGCCCATTTATTTTCCCAATTACCGGTTTAGGGCAATCATATATTGCATTAAATAAATCAAGGAGGAGTGTACTGTCGCGGATATTTTGTTGTTTTGAAAAATTAACCATACTTTTCATCCAGTTTAAGTCTGCTCCAGCACAGAATGATTTTCCGTTACCAGTTAAAACAATACACCTAATTGATTCATCATTAGATAACTCATTAAAAATATGGGTAAGTTCTAGCATAAGTTTTTCATTCATAGCATTATGAACTTCAGGTCTATTTAGAATAATTGTAATTGTTTTATTAAATCTAGATATATTTAAAGTTTCATATTCCATAATCGTTCTCCCGCATAGAATATTCGCTGCGATGATATGATTAATAAATAAATGTTTCTATTATCTTAAAGATTTATATGAAGAAAAGAAAATACAATATAAAAATAGTTGTAGTAAAAAATCGCTAATTGTCGAAAAATTTTTTATGAAAATCTATAGTTAATATTCACTTGAGTAATTACTTTCTAGACAACTCTCTTATTCTTTGTCCAAATAGGAATAATCTTGCAATTCTTTCAACTTCTTCCTTTTCTTCTAAATCTGTAATTATTCCAACAATAATCGTAATTACAACCCCCATGTTAATATTTGTCACTAATGGTTAATATACTTTTCGATTTTTTCAATAAAATTAATGAAAAATTATATATATTTTAAAAAATTAAGGAAAAATCCTAAAAATAAAATTCAATTAATATTCATTAATTATTGACCTTTAAATACTGGTTTTCTTTTTTCTGTAAATGCTAAAACACCCTCACTAAAATCTTTTGTAGATGCAGATTTTGAAGCAGTAATGCTCTCAAGTTCAAGATGACAAATTAAATCATTAGACATACTCTTATTTATCAACATCTTTGCTTTGCCAACAGCAATAGGAGCTAATTTTTTGAATTTTCTTGTAAATTCTTCAACAGCACTATCAAGGTCCTTTTCATCAACTATTTTGTTAATTAGACCTAGATTCTTTCCTTCCTCCGCAGTAAAAGTCTTTGAAGTTAAAATATATTCGCAAGCTTTTTGATATCCAACAATCTGTGTGAAAAATTGCGTTCCACATCCTGGTGCCAATCCAACACCAATAAATGCAGTACCAAAATTTGCTTGTTTCACTGCAATTATTATGTCACAAGCTAATGCTAGTGAAAGTCCTGCGCCAAAAGCAGCTCCATTAACTGCTGCAATAACTGGTTTTTCCATCTGTCGAATTTCAATTACACATTTATGAATTGCTTGTGTAAGCTGTCTTAAAAATTTTGGTTTATCCTCGGCTTCATTCATTTCTTTTACATCCCCACCACCGCAGAAGCCTTTACCCGTACCTTTTAGTACAACTGCTCGTACTTCATTTTGATTATTTATTCCCTTTAAAACTTCATAAAGCTCTTTTCCCAATTTTAAATCAAATGAATTTAATCGTTCTGGTCTTTTGAGATTTATATAAGCTATCGATTCCCTTGTATTTATTGATAAAGTCTCGTAATTCATAGTTAACAAAAAATCAGGAATAAAACCTTAAATATAAATTTTAGGAAAAAATATAAATAAACAATTTTCAATCCAATCAATTAGATAATTAATGGGTGAGCCAACATTATGAATATAAATTTGAATCTAGATAAGTATAAATTATTAAGATATAACTTCTTTGAATGGCGTTACCAATTGGATTTTATTCACAAAATATTACTATCATTATTTTTTGCATGTATAACAGGTTTATTGGCACAAATAAGGGTCTATTTGCCAAATTCTCCAGTACCTATAACTGGCCAAGTATTTGGAGTGTTTTTAGTAGGAATACTTTTAGGCAAATGGGGTGGAGTAAGTCAGCTAATTTACACAGGTCTAGGTGTTACAGGTATCCCATGGTTTGCCGGTCTAAATAGTGGATTTGCCTATCTTTTTGGCCCAACTGGAGGATATTTAATTGGTTTTATATTAGCAGCTTCTTTCCTTGGATATTTTAGTGATAAATATGTAAAATTAAGAAGGTTTTTACCTATGTTAGCACTAATGACTATTACAACTTTTATATTGATTTATATACCTGGTTTAATTGTTTTATACATTTGGATGGGTTCATCAATTGGAATTATTGAACTTATAATGATTGGTATGGCTCCTTATATTGCAGTTGATATAATTAAAGCAGTAATTGCAGCATTTATTGCAAAGGGAATAACCCCAAAAAGATCATTTATTAAGGAATTTTCTATCTGATAATTAAAATTTAATAATTGTTAAAAAAATTTAAAAAATAAAAAAATGTTATTTATCAATACGAACTGTATGAATAAGATGCTGAAAATGGTTCTGTGACAGATATAAGATTAAATAAAATATTTAATTTTGCCTCACCTTGAATAGATAGATCAAAATTACCTGTTTGTAAACCATTAATAACAGCTTGTCCAACATTTGAATAATAGATAGTGATAACTACATCACTGGTTTCATAAGATTTAGAAGGGATAGTTACCTTATTTACTAAACCATCTCCAACATCAGTATTTGATATAAAGACATCAAATTCTGCTGTAAGATCATTAATATTACTTGAAGTTGGGTTGGTAATTTTGACCTTTAAATTTAAATCACAGCTTGCAAGTTTTAAATCTCGAATATTTACATCTTCTATTTCTACATCAACATTATCAATACTTGAAATATCACTATAATAAGTAAAAACAGTTATTGATATTAATATAATTATTAAAACTAAGACCACAAATATAATTTTAATATTTTTCATATTCCTTAATAGGATATTGTTAATATTATTAAAATAATCTGCTTTTGTAATATGAATTCTATAAATTAATTGAATTATGGGACTTTAACTTAAAAATATCAAAAGCTGTCAGATTTTTACAAAATTTACTATAAATATACAAAAAATATAAAATCCAATAATATATTCACATTTTAAGGGTGCACAAAATGATAGATGTAGTCGAAGAATTTGGATTAAATGCTGGTAGGGTATGGATAGCTTTGGATAGACATGGTCCATTAACTGAAAAGGAATTAATAGAAGAAACAAGTCTTAGAAAAAATGAATTATCAGCAGCAATTGGATGGTTATCCAGAGAAAATAAAATATGTAAAGATGGTGATTTTTTCAAACTTGATGAAACCAATATGAACATTAGTATTGGTGGAAATGCGGGTAAGGTTTGGAAATTATTAGCAGGAATGGAAAAAGAGGTTAATACAAATTATATATCAAAAATGCTTCAAATTGATGTGGATGATACTTACTCCGCGCTAGGTTGGTTAGCAAGAGAGGGTAAAATAGATTTCAAAAAAGGAAAATAAAATCCCTCTCATAACATAAATGTTAAATAATCTTTGCAATATATAAAATAGTATGAATTTAAAGTTTCTTAAATTCAATTTCAAAATTATTTTGTTTTTTTTAGTTATTTTTCTTTTGATAAACAACACATCAGTGTCTATAAAAACCGATGAAAATATTAAAAAAATAATTATGCCTTCTGTTTTTTGTTGGCGAGACATAAATGGGACAGATTATACTACATCAGTCAAAGATCAGTCTCCCGCACCTACCTGTGAAGCTTATGCTTTATGTGCTGCTCTTGAGACTATAATTCAATATAAAGTTGGATATCCTTTTGAATGTGATTTGTCTGAAATTCACTTATTTTTTTATCCCGGTGGGGATATAAGATGGGGTGTGCATGTAGTAGATGCTGCCAATTATTTAATCGAACAAGGCGTTCCAGACGAAGGATGTTCTCCAGATCCCCATAGATCATTTGAATTTCCTCATGAGAGTCTACCTGGATGGGAGAATAGAACAGTAAAGATATCTGAATGGGGATGGGTTTATAACGACAGAGAATCAATTAAAAAAGCACTAATAGAACATGGACCACTCATAATTTGTGCAATTATGCGTACTGATTTTTTATACTATAAAGGTGGAATCTATCAACATAAATGGGGGAGAATAAGAGGTGGCCATGTTTTGACAATTGTTGGTTATGACGATAACCAAGGATGTTGGATAATAAAAAATAGTGCTGGTGAAAATTGGGGAGAGGAGGGTTATATGCGATTCAGTTACGATGCTCACAATGCATTATACCCATTTTTTTGGCCATTTTATGGTGGTACTGGAATAATGTATATTGATGGTGTATATGGAAATCTACAACCTGATGTACCAAAGGTATATATTGAATATCCAAAAAGAAAACACACATATCTCTTTGACCATGAGATTCCTTCAATATTTTATAACTTACCTTTTATCCAAAAAACTGTGCCTCGTGTTTTAGGAGAAATTAAAATAAAGGTTAATGCAACAAACACTGATAAGGTTGAATTTTTCATTGATAAAAAACTTGTTGATACAATTTACAAACCACCTTATGAACTAAGTTTACAAGCTACACCAGGATTACATACAATAGAAACCTATGCATATAACTCTAATTATAAATCTAAAGATATTCTTGACATCTACTTTTTTTAAGGTTTAAAAAAATATAGGGTGGAGATGGTAAATTTTAGAACTTCGTGTACTCTCCATACATAAAAAATGTAGGCCCTGTTTGACCCATTAAACGCCAATGGTAATTTGTATTGTTATAACTTCCTAATCCAACAAATAAACTTTCATTGGCATATTCATTTTCCCCCAGGCTTCCAAACATAAACGGTCCAAAGAAATAACCTTGAATAAACCAAGTGTCATTTTCTCCCCAAAAGGATTCAAAACCTGCATAGAAATACCCAATATTTGGATTTCTTTTATAATATCCAAACATCCAACCTAGAGGTAAATGAGTTTCACCCCAAATATCCAAACCCCAAATTCCAGAAAAATTACCATTAGCCCAGTTTGGAGGTTCTTCAACTGGAGCTTGTTCGATTTTACTGATTGGATTGATTTCTGTTAAATCTTGCTTGCAATTTTGTATTAAGATATTATTATACATTCCCATTGAGATTGGCATTACTGCTAATAAACTGCATATTATAATGACAAGAACAGTTTTTTTCATTTTATAAGTCCCTTTATTTATATAAATAGATTAATATTTTATAAATTTTTTTATTTTAAAAAAATTGTGTGTTATCCCGAAATTACTTCCTCCGAGTAAATAATGTAATCGAATTTGATTACATGAGGAAGCTGAATCAAAAGAAGATTCGATGGATAGTAAGAGAAATGGAAAAGGGGAAACGATCAGTGTATAGGATAGCAAGAATCCAAGGG